>Ga0105239_10002358_pt1 | contig 24076 bp, 20 predicted proteins | sample KBSC44metaG_FD_92761 | JGI IMG/M metagenome (GOLD analysis project Ga0105239, IMG submission 92761) | Corn rhizosphere microbial communities from Kellogg Biological Station, Michigan, USA - KBS C4-4 metaG | ecosystem: Host-associated > Plants > Roots > Rhizosphere > Soil | place: Michigan, USA...
CCTGGGTCATGTTTGCGGCGTGCGGAGTGGTGACGACGATGAGCGTCGCGTCTCGCGGTTCTTGGGCACGGGCTTCGGCGTAGCCGGCCACTTGGGTGACGGGTTTTTCTTGTCCGCGCGTCACCTTCGCCATCTCGTGGAGAACCCAGGATTGGTCGCTGAGGATGAGCGTGTCTCCCTCGAGCATCGCATTTGGCAACTCAGACTTCAGCGCGTAGAACGGCGTGTCCTGATAGGTATCAGCTTTGCCGTTTGCGACGAGATAGGCACGAGCCTTCTCGGCATCGGTTACGGGAATGAGGATGGCAAAGTGCTCGTCCTTCTTCGATGTATCGCCGGGTTTTGAGAGCGCGCAGAAGCTAACGCTGTGCTTGGAAAGATTCCAGATGGCGCTGACGCCGGGTTCTTTCTTGTCTAGCTCCTTACCCGCGGTTTCCACCGATGAAGCGAAGCGGTTCTTGTGAAGGGCGGAGGCGATCCGGGCGAAGGTAAGGGCTTGTGACGGCGACGGATCCAGGTCCAGCGTTCCCACGACGTCGGCGCTCTCGGGGATGAGGTCGAGGGCTTTCTCACCGCTGTGGGGGAACATCGCCTTGAAGGCCAGCAGGCTCGATACCGCGGTCAGTGCCAACACGCCCGCCGCAACGCGCATCGCCACCTTCTTCTTCGAGACCTCCTGTCGTTTCATAGTCAGTAAGACTACAGAAGTCAGGAACGGGATGCAAGTCGCGGGATTTTCTATCCACGTAGACTATAGGGGTGAACCCGGTTTGGCGCGTGGAGATGCTTGGGACGCTTGCCGTGGTTCGCGAAGGTGCGCGGGTGGACCGGTTTCGGACTCGGCGTGTCGGTTTGCTCCTCGCCTTCCTGGCCTATGCGAGAGGGCGGCATGTTTCGCGTGACGAGGTCGGCGAGTTGCTTTGGCCGGAGCAGGAGCAGGAGACGATGCGGCGGAACCTCCGCCAAGCCCTCTCCTCGTTGCGCCACGTGATGGAGCCGCCCCCCGTGCCGGCCGGCTCGATCCTCACCGCCAACCAAACAAGACTGCAAATCGATCCGGACAGAACTGAGACCGACGTCGCTCAGTTCGACGAACTCATCGCCCTCGCGCGATTCGCGGAGCCGCCGGCGCGGCAATACGACCTCCTCAAGCAAGCCATCGACCTGTACAAGGGCGACTTTTTACCCGGTTACGACGACGACTGGGTCCTCGACGAGCGGCTGAGGCTTGCCGACCTCTACGTCTACTGCCTAAGAAGACTCATCGACCTCGCCGAGAGCGCGGGGCGCTGGCATGAGGCGATCCACTACCTGCACCTCGGCGTAACGAAAGACCGGTTCGATGAGGAGTGGCGGCGATCCCTCATGCGGCTCTACATCAAAACCGGCCGCCCGGCGCAGGCGATCCAGCAGTTCATGGAGCTTCGGAAGCTGCTGCGAAACGAGTTCGCCAGCGAGCCCTCGGACGATACGAGAAGGCTAGCCCGCGACGCCCAAAAGGCCCTCGCCACCGGCATTTCGACCGCCGACATGGAAGCCGTCGCCGACCCGGAAATCCCCGCGTTCGACATCTTCGAGGAGCCGAGCCAGCCGAAGCAGCAAATCAGGCTGCCCATCCATCTCTCTCGTTTTTACGGAAGACAAGGCGAGATCCAAAGCGTCGTCGACCAATTCCAAGATGGCCGGACAAGGCTCGCCACCCTCCTCGGGCCGGCGGGAGCGGGGAAGACGCGCATGTCCGTCGAGGTCGGCCGCCGCCTGGCAGATATGCACGGTTGGAACGTGTGGTTCGTGCCTCTCGCCGACTTGCTCGATGCCTCGCGCCTTCACGAATCGATCCTGGCCGCCATGGACCTTAAGGGCGAATCGCTGGCGGACCCCGTCGAGAGGATCGCGGAGAAGCTGGCGCCCGGGAACTGCCTCATCGTGCTCGACAACATGGAGCACATCATCGACGAGGCGATTCCGCTCGTCTCCCAACTGGCTCAAGGCGTGCCGGAGCTCAGGCTTCTCGTAACTAGCCGGCAAGCCCTGAAGCTCGAAGGGGAGCGTGAAATCCTGGTAGATCCGCTTCCTTGGCCGGAGAATCCATTCGGGGAGCTGGAGGCCGCCGATCTCAGTACGCTCGCGGAAACCCCGAGCGTGCAGCTCTTCGTCGATCGCTGCCAGGCGGTCCGTCCCGATTTCCAACTCACGACCAACAACGCGGTCGCGATCGCCTCGATCTGCGCCTCGCTGGAAGGGATTCCCCTCGCCATCGAAATCGCGGCGGGCCTGTCGAATTCCTTCACGCCCGCCCAGATGGTCAACCACCTTCAGAAGAGAATCACGGCGCTGACCAGCCGGAGGCGAGACATCCCCGCCCGGCACCGCAGCGTGCGCGCCGCGATCGACTATAGCTACCACTCGCTCCCTGCATCGCTCCAGCGCTTCTTCGCCGCGCTCTCCGTATTCCGGGGCGGGTTTACGGTCGAAGCGGCTAACCAGATCTGCTTCGGCTGGCTGAGTAACGCAGCCCCCGACACGACCGACCCCTGCCTGGCCGCGATCCTCGATCTCCTTGAGCGATCTTTGGTCCGTAGCGAGGAAGGTTTGGAAGGCGCCGACCTCCGATTCAGGATGCTGGAAGCGTTCCGAGAGTTCGGCGAGGAGCAGCTCACTTCGGAGGAGCTAAAGGAACTCAAAACACGGCATGTCCAATACTTCCTCGGCATCGCCGACAAGCCCGCCGATCAAACGATCAGTCCCATCGGTTGGCATATCCGGGTCCTCAGTGAATTCGATAACGGCCTCGCTGCCATCGAGTTCGCGATCCAACAAAGACAGCTTGAAAACGCGATCAAATTACTAGCGGTGCTTGCTACAAGTTGGCTCGCAAGGGGTCCGATGGCGGTAGAGCGAGCCTACATCCGCCGAATCGTGGCGGATCCCGAGAGCGAATCCTTGCCGCCAGCCATAAGAATCCTGCTCCTGCGCATGATGGGTACGACCTTCATCCGGAGCTCTGAGTATGCCGCCGCACTAAGAGCCTGCGAGCAAGCCCTCGCCATTGCCGAAAGGGCGAAGGACAACGTGCTCATCGCGACCTGCTACTCCGGTATGGCCGTCTGCACCGGCTACCTGGGCGATGCGGAAGGCTGCATAGCGCTCAACAAGACCGTTCTCGACTACGCGCCAAAGGACAATCTCGCGCTACGTGAACGGACCTATCTGGGCATTGGCGCGGCCTCGTGGAACCTGGGCGACTTAGAAGAAGCTAAGAAGGCGCTGAAGATCGCCAAAGATATCTCGATCGAATTAAGAGGCGGCGAACCCGACGTGCTCATCCTCTACAACCTCGCCCGCACCGCCCTAGACCAAGGACAGTTCGACGAAGCGATGACGTTGCTCGGCGATGCCCTACGCATCAGTCAAAGGCTTCACGACGACTTCACGCAAGCCATCCTGCTCAGCCTCATGGCCCGCTACCATCAGCGCCTCAACAATCCCTCGACCGCGATCGCGATAAGCCGGGAGGGGCTCTACAAAGCGAGGACGGCCGATTTCTCCTTTTTCAGCCTGCATCTCGTCCGAACCCACGCGCTTATCCTGCTCGACCTCGGTCAATTGGAAGCCGCCACCACCCTATTCGCCGCGACCCTCGCCCACGACCGGATGAACCGTCGCAACGATGACCTTGAAGCTGCCATCGCGAGAAAAAACATCGAAGACAACCTGCCCAAGCAGAAATTCGACCGCGCCTGGGCCGCGGGGCTCGCCATGGACATCGACTCTGCCCTGAGAATGGCCGTCAAATTCGGCTAGTAAAACGTGTTGACGTTTGGTTGATGCCCCTGAGATAGGTTAAAGGTTCTCATTGGAGGCGCAACACATCATGTCTAATAGATCCCGCAAGGCGTTCACGCTCATCGAGCTGCTCGTCGTCATTGCCATTATCGCCATCCTCGCCGCCATCCTGTTCCCCGTCTTCGCCCAAGCCAAAGCCGCCGCCAAGAAGACTTCCTGCCTTTCGCAGGTCAAGCAGGTTGCCGTCGCCAACTACATGTACGTCGGAGACTACGACGACACGGAACCTCCAATGAAGGACCTCGTTCCCGACTTTCAGGCCTCCCCCGACGGCCCCGCGCCGACGATGGTGATTCACTGGTGGTGGGGCGGCACCAAGACCGACTTCAACGGCTCGCCTCCCGTCTTCAACCAGATCGATCCTTCGCAAGGGTTCCTTTACCCCTACATGAAGAGCCAGCCGATCTTTGCCTGCCCGAGCGCACAGGGCCTGATTCCGCCGGATATCGGAATCGACAGTGGCTTTTCGCTCGGCTACGGCGTGAACCTCAATCTTATGCCGGTTCAGCCCAGCGGCAACTCCGCGACGAACCTTTCGCAGGTCACCGCGGTGGCGGAGACGATTCTGCTTGCCGACTCGGCCGGTGTGTCGGATAACGGAAACGGATCCACGACGCTTCAATTCGCAACGGCGCTGAATAATCCGTCCGATACCAACGGCGGACCGGATACGTTTGGCATCCACAGCCAAAAGGTTAATGTCGGCTGGCTGGACGGACACGCGAAGTCGTCCAACATTTCGCTCCGCCCCGCTTCCGGCTTCTTCGGCGGCGACACGGTCGTTCAACAGGCCGCGGCGAAATACTTCATCGGCGACGTCCTCAACCCGGCCTATCCTTACGGTTCGGACTGGCAGGACTTCTACTATCGCCTCGACAAGCCGAACTGATGCGAAAGCTTCTCATCGTTCCCTTGATCGTGTTGGCCGGCTGTGGCGGACCTGCCGCGCCCACGAAGGCGACCACGCAGATGACAACTCCCCAAAAGGAGTTGTCATCGAAAATGGCCTCGATGACCCCGCAAGAAAGGGCGGACTACATCAAGAACCACATGGACGAGGTCACCGCGGCCGCCGCCAGCGGCAACCCTCGAGCGCATTGAATTTACACGGCCGAATGCTAATCTCCTTCGCTTAACGTCGCTCGACGATAAGCATTCGGACCGAACTGCGAACTGTATAGACTAGGGCATGTCGGTTTTCCCAATGGCGCTTTTGCTTTTGGGAGGTTATGTCGCGGCAACAATTTCCGGAGCCGCGGGTTTTGGTGGTGCGCTGCTTCTGCTGCCGATCGCAAGTTTGGTTGTCGGGCCGAGAGAAGCCGTCCCGCTGCTAACTTTAGCTCAGCTCGTCGGAAACCTGTCTCGTGCGGGACTCGGCTGGCGGGAGATAAGGTGGCGGCCCGTTCTCCTCTTCAGCCTTGGCGCTTTGCCCGCCTCAGCCCTTGGGGCAATTCTCTTCATCACCCTTCCAAGTGCGGCGATCCTACGTGGAGTCGGCGCGTTCCTAGTGCTTATGGTTTTGCTCCGCCGAACAAAACTGAAGGACATCAGGGTCCCCGAAGGAATTCTCGTTCCTGGCGGGGCTTGTGTGGGTTTTCTTTCTGCCGTCGTAGGAAGCGCAGGCACCCTTGGGGCTTTATTTTTCCTCGGCCTTGACCTTCCCGCAACTGCCTACGTGGCCTCCGAAGCGGTTGCGGCCGTCGTCATTCACATCGCGAAGTCGGGAATCTATTCAAGCTACTCCTTGCTCTCGGGCCACATCTTGTGGATAACCGCCCTCTTAAGCATCGCCATGATCGCTGGCTCCTGGACTGGGAAGCGCATTATCGAAACGCTGCCAAAAGAGAAGTTCCTGTTGTTGGTCGAGGCGCTTATGGTGGTAGCCGCCGCTTCGTTGATCGTTTGGGCTCGATAGTGCAACCCAGTTTTCCGTCAATCGAGGCGTAAGGTGAGGCCCATTCCTCACCACGCCGTCTACAAGCAGCTGGAACCGGTGCGTCGACGCAACCGAAAGGCCTTCTGCCGTATCGAGACCCCCGACCCGCGTATGCTTATTAGCGACACGCGCGATGGAATCTAATTGTAAGCCTTTGGCCGAGGTGCTGAGCGATCTTCAAGGGATCGCCGGGGATGCACCGTTCCTTGCGTTGGGGCAAACCGTGTTTTGGGACGAGCCGATGAAGGCAGGCGTCGCCCTTGCTTCCCGCCGTCTTGGCTACTCCCGTAACTTCATCGCGGGGGTGCACGATACCGATTACTTCGCCAAGCTCCCGGGAAGCGCAAAAGGCTCGGGGAAGTACCTCGCGGTGCCCCACAACGACACCACCACGCGCGGCCTGTGGAGCGCAGCGGGCGAGTTCAGCACAATGTTCGGGAGCGAAACCGTGGTGACGCGGGAAATGCTCCAAGCCGCCGGCTTGCGGCTCGCCCGGCTTGAACGGGCCCGGCCGGGAATCCTGGACGAAGCCACCGAGGCCTGGGGATGGCGTGGAGTGGTCGCTCAGGGCGAGAACAGCATCGTAACCGCCGAAGTCCCCCTGCCGCCCCTGCTCCCCGAACTGCTCGCTACGTTCGAGTGGGCGACCTCGCTCTCGCTGGACACCCTGACGGGAGAGGGGAGAAAGAGTGCCGCTGCCCTTCTGGACGATCTTCACTCGAAGATTTGCGACCAGAGCGAGGGCGTGAAGCTTAGCCTCGCCGAGTTCTACCAAAGGCTCTTGCCGGTCTTCTACGACTTCTGCGCCAATCGGCACGTCGACCTAGAAACCACTCGGACCACCGAGCTCCTGCGCTTCAACACCTCGACCGTCGATCTGCGGCGTTTCGATCTCGTGCGTCTATTCGTCGACCCCAGCACCCGTGCGATGGCTAAGGCGGCGTACGACGATGCGATTCGGGGCTCGTCGGGCCTTTACGAGCTTTCGCGGTTTGGCACCGGAGCGATCCCGTTCGAACTCGTGATTCCCGGCCTCGGCCGCGGCACCATCCGGCTTGGCACAAAGGGCGCGGTCATCAATACGCCGCATCCCCAGTTCTTGAGTTTCCGCCGGCCGATCGCGTCTTTGCGAGATCTCGCGGAGCTTATCGAAGCCAAGTTCGGCCCGAACTGCGTGCTTGTGGGCAAGGCCGTGACCCTCATCGGGATGCTCGCTCGGGACCACGTATTTATCTTTCACGAGGGAGCGAGCAGCTACGTCACGCTCAGCCGCCGGCTGCATCAGAACCTAGAGGCCAAGGGACATCCGATCAAGGTTCACCCGATTTTGCGCATCCGTTACGACTCTTGGTCGGCGCTCCAAGTCTGCTGTTCATGGCTGCGATTGCCGGAGCCCTTCCAGCGCTCGTTCGGCACCGAGGAGCTTTGTGCACCGAGCCTTGCCGCTCGTTGACACGAAGTGGCCGATGAACAAAAGGACCTCATTGGCAAGCTCGGCCGCCTGCGACGCCCGATCGAGCTCATCCGATTTTTGGACCAAACCCAGGGGGGATCTTGGCGCCGGCTCGCCGAGGAATACGAGAACCTCCACTCCCGGCTGGCAAGTCTGCGAAACGAGTTGGCGGCGCTTCGGGCAGAGCGAATCGAACTCTATTCGCGGTTCCGGGCTTTGCGCGCGGCACGGGTAGCGGCCGAAGAGGCGAAGGGCCGGCACTGGCGCGAAAAGATCTTCGAGCTAGAACCTACGGAAGCGGATTTGGCGGAGCGCGAGGCTTTGACCAAGGCGGTCGCGGATGTCATTGCTGCCCACGCGGAAGCCGATCGTCATGTGCGCGATCTCCGCCATCGCCAAACCGCCCTTGTGGCCGCCCCTGAGATTCAGAAGATCCACGAGCGACGCCGTAGCATCGAACTGGAGGCGGAACTGAAACGTTTGCGATTGATTCGGCACGCGGTCACCTCGTCAAAGGGTTTAGAGTTGGCCGGACGCCGGCCCAGCGCCTGGTGGTTCCCCTTGGTCTGTCCGGACGGACTCTGGTTCCGGGAGACCGTCGAATCCGCGGAATGTTATCTGGAGCCGTTGGACTGATGGACGCTGCGCGCATCACTTTTTGGAAACTCCAGTCGATTGGAAACGATTTTCCTCTCGTCCACCTGGGCGATGTGACAAATCTAGTTTCTCCGGAAACCGTAGACCCGTCCGTGACCCCAGCTCCTGTTGTGAGTCCGGAACTCGTTACTGGGAAGCTGACCCAACTCGCCATCGACATGTGCGACCGGCACTTCGGCATTGGGGGAGACGGTTTGCTCGCCGTCGGGATGGAGGATGACTTCCTTCGGCTGAGGATGTTCAATCCCGATGGAACCGAAGATTTCTGTGGAAACGGTATTCGCTGCGCATCCCTCCACGCCTTCAACGAAGGCTGGGTGAGGGAAAAACACACCGTCCGTCACTTGGACATCGAGATCCCGATCGAGATTCGCGATGGCCTCGTCATCACGACCCTCGCGCCGGCCAGTTACGACTCCAAGCGCGTGCCGACCAAAGCATTCGGAGAGTTGTTCAACACGACGATTTGGAGTGGCATGGATTCTGGGCATCCGATGAGTCTCTTCGGCAGTGCGCTCACCACGGGAAGCACGCACGTGATCATTCCGACGGCCAAACTTCCGGACGAGGAAAGTTTCCTCTCGGTAAGCCCCAAGATCGAGGTTGATCCGATGTTTCCCAACCGGACGAGTGTCATTTGGACCCAAGAGCTCGCGCCCGACCGCCTCCAACTCCTCATCTGGGAGCGCGGGGTGGGGGAGACGTTAGGCTGCGGCACGGGCGCCTCGGCGGCGGCGGCCGACTACCTTCGCCGCAAAGGCCGAGGCGGCACCGTCTTCGTCGCCAGCAAGGGTGGCGCATTGAGGGTCGAGATGTCTTCTTGGGACGCGCCGATCCGATTGACCGGGATGGCCGAGACCGTTTTCAAAGGTAGCTTCGCTTTAGCCTAAGGCGGCGAAAACACGGAGACGGGCAACGTCATCCAAACTAGGACCATGCCCGCCGAAAGCCAAATGAAGAAGATTGTCTCGCTGCTGAGCATCTTAGCGATTTGCTACATGGTCGCCTTCGTCGGGTCAATCGCGGTCAATCATTCGATCGCGGATTGGTACATCGCCATCCAAAAACCGAGCTGGGGCCCGCCGATGTGGCTCTTTGCTCCGGTTTGGACGGTCTTGTACGGCCTTATGGGTTGGGCCGCGTGGATCGTATGGGAATCGGATGAGCGTAAGACATCCGCGCTCGTGTGGTTTGGCGTGCAACTCGTGCTGAACGGCCTTTGGTCTTGGATCTTTTTCTACTTCAACCGACTGTTGCCCGGCTTTATCGAGATTTCGATCCTTTGGTTCGCGATTCTCCTAACCGCCATCCTGTTCGGGCGAATCCGCCCGGCCGCCGGTTGGCTTTTGATGCCCTATTTGGCTTGGGTGGCGTTCGCCGGCGCCTTGAACTTTGCTATCTGGCGCTTAAATGGGCCGTCGGTGGTCGGAACCACGACTATTTTTTCGGAAAGTCAATCTGCTTCGTCAGCCAATCCATCTGCTGCCAGTGATACGCCTCGTGAAGCACCTGGATCTCCAAGTAGGTGATGTAACTGACCTTCACCCTCTCCGTGACGGGCGAGATAACTCTTAGCTTCGTAAGCTGATAGTCGTCCGACTTCTTGACCACCTTCTCGAACTCGTCGTGAAGGGCGAAGAACTGCGAGACGGCTTGCTTCGGGTTCGGCTTCGGATCCGGCTCGAACATCGGCGGCACCGGTATCTGGATCGGCGCACTTCCCCCGAAGAGCTTGAGAAACACGCGGTCCATGAATCGGTGGGGAATCACGACGTCCCTTTCCTCACCGGCTTGCTTGGCCTCTTTGAGGGCTTCTTCAAATCTCGGAATGGTAAGCGTGTGGCACTTATTCAGGTGGTCCAGCACCACCGCGATCGGCCATTTCTCCGCGGTCGGCGACCACATAAGCTGGTTCGGCGTCAGCTTGCGGAGCTTGGTATTCGCCTTGCCCCGGATGTCTTGGGCGTCGTCGAGAATTTTCTGAAGTTGAGGTCGGATCGGCATGGCGCGTTCTCCCTCCATGATTGCGTAAACAGGCCCTTGGTCACCTGCCGAGCGATCAAACCCGACCGATTTTTACGTCAGTAGAAATGTGAGCTCCGAGGCCCGACGCCGGTCATCCGGCCGGTAAGGGCCTGGAGTTTAGCGATTTCCATGTTGCCCTGTTAAAATTTTCACAGAAACCCTTTGCTTCTGGCCAGACCGGTGTTAATATTTTAGCGGATGGCATATCTCAGTAAGCGAGAGCAGCAAATCATGGAGTTGGTTTACGAGCGGGAGTCGCTCACGGCCGCGGAGGCGGAGGAACTTCTGCCCGGTCAGCCTTCGAATTCCACCGTTCGGACCCTCCTCCGAATTCTGGAGGAGAAGGGGCAACTCTCTCACCGGGTTGAGGAAGGCAAGTTCATCTACTCGGCCGTCAAGCCCCGACACTCGGCGGCGAAGCAAGCCTTGGAGAGCTTGGTGAGGACATTCTACAAAGGCTCGGTGTCCGATGTGGTCGCCGCACTGCTGACTGAGGACGCGGCGAAGATGACCGACGAGGAACTCGAAGCCCTCCAGAAGATGATCCAGCGGGCGCGGGAGGACGGGCGATGATCGAGTTTCTTCTTCGGAACCTCGCGGTCGGTTTGATCGGCCTTTTGGCCGTTTTGATCGCGCGTCGGCAGTCGGCGTCGGTTCGTCACGCAATGGTCGCGATCGCATTGCTGGGGACGATCCTGGTTCCGATGGCGGGCGTATTGCTACCGCAGCACGTCATGCGAGTTTTGCCCGCGACGGAAGCCGTTAGTCAGGTGACCGCGACGAAGCCGGGGCCTTTTTCTTCTCCCGCGCCCATCGTTCACCCGGCGATGACGCCGATTGGAGTCGACGAGGCGCCCCAGAGCACACCTTGGCTTCCGCTGGCATGGGCATTCGGTAGTTTGTTGCTTCTCGCGAGGATGCTTTTCGGCATCGCTACGATCGAGACATGGCGACGAAGTGGCGTCCCGACCCCAAACGGATGTGGCCGAGAAGAGGCTCTCGTCGTCCCCAAAATCCAAATTCCGATGACGGCTTGGCTTGGCCGCCACTACATTTTTCTGCCTGAAGATTGGCAAACATGGTCCGCCGATCGGCAGGATTCTGTGCTGGCGCACGAACGTGCGCATATCCAGAGGGGCGACTGGTTCCTACAGGTCGCCGGTCAATTGCTTTGTGCCGCGCTGTGGTTCAACCCCGTTCAATGGCTCCTCAACCGGGAGCTTCGACAACTGTCTGAGTTGGCGGCCGATGACCTCGCCCTTGCTTCGGGCGTCGTGCCTTCGCGCTATGCCGACGACCTCCTCGAAATCGCTCGCAAAACGACCAAGGGCGTGCCCTCCATGGCCCTCGCCATGGCCGCGAAGCCCCATATCTCCCGGAGAATTCGAATGATCCTTAATCCAAATGTGTCCCGGCGCCCGATCGGGAGAGCCGGCATGGCGGGTCTGCTCGCCGCCCTCATCCTCGTTTCCGCGCCGCTCTGCGCCATCGCGATCGGACCAGCGGAGGGTGTCCGCGCGCAAAAGCCGGTTGGTTCGCCAACCCAAGTGGATGTGGATATGGCGATCGTCAAACCCGACGCCGAGATCAACCTTCCGAATATGCGCCGGCTCCAACTACCGGAAAAGCAGCCTACGGCAATTATCAATTTTGATAGGTTTTTCGAAACGCTTAACGGCTTAAGCAAGCGGAAGCTGGCGACGCAAGTCATCGCTTCTAAATCGCCTCATGCAACGGTAACCAAGGGGTCGTGCGTTCTCTTTGGAAGAACCTATCACTTTACGATCAACGCATTCGCAAACGCGAAATCGTCGCCGGACCACCATCAACCCTTAACCGTGCAGGTGGCATTTGGCGATGGAGACGGGGAGCCCAAGCAGGTTACTTACGCGCAAACGAAGAGCGGGCAGGGCCTTCTTTTGGCGATGCGCTCACCGAGCCATCCTTCTTCGACGATTGGTCTGATGCTTCGCCCCCACGTCGTCTGGCCGGCCTCGGATGCCGAAGCCCGAAAGGACGCCGAAGCGGCTCGACCTGGCGCGAAAAAGGTGGTGAATATCAAAGTTACGCTTCTTGATCGCTATACGGATAATTCGCCCGGCGCAAAGCCGCTTCGTGCTCCTGAGGGTTCCCCTCGCACACAGTCCTATCGCGTCCAGTTCTTTATGGGCGGATCTGAGCAGGTAATACGAGCGGGGCTTGGCGACTATCACGTGGCGAGCGTGTCCACTTTGCATGTGCGGGCCGGAGAAGAGGGGGCGTTGAAACTGGATCCCAGCGGAAACCTCAGCGAAATCAGGATCCTGCCCACGTTGAAATCTGACGGGTCGATCAACTTGGATTACAGGTTTGGTTTGAATGGTATGCCGCCGCAGAGAAGTGGCGGAGCAGCAAGTCCTCCGGGCGGAGGTTGGTGCGTTGAGTTCCCAGAATCGAAGTTGCCGGGCGCCATTCGGGCCGTGCTTCTGGAAGCCACCCTCGCCAATGCGGAAATTATGCAGCAGGCTCGTTAAGATGGTCGAATTCTTCTTTCGGGAACTGGTGATGAGCTTGGTCGGCATTTTGGCCCTTGCCTTGATGGCAAGAGCCTCGGCTTCGACGCGGCATGCAGTCGCGGCGTGTGCCCTCATAGCTGTGCTCTTCGTGCCCTTGCTTCAGAGTGTCTTACCGAGTCGTGTGATTCGTGTATTGCCGGCCACGACGGTGGTGCCGCTGGCAAGTAAGGAAATCATTCCGACGCCGCTCGGACGGTTCCACGATAGACCCCAAATTGAGCCAATTGAAACCAGGCAGATGCCTTGGCTGACCCTCATTTGGATTGGAGGGATCGGGTTCCTCTCGATACGTTTGGGGCTTGGCTTAGGGAGGGTGACAGCCTGGCGCCGCACAGGGCTGTCTCTCGGTGACGAGATCGTCGCAAATCCCGATATCGACGTGCCAATGACGGCCTGGGTGGGCCGGCATATCGTCTTCGTCCCTTCGACCTGGTCGACTTGGAGTTCCGACGCCCAAGTCTCTGCACTAACCCACGAGCGGGCGCATATCCGGCGGGGGGACTGGTTTGTCCAATTACTTTCTCAGATCGTCTGTGTGTTTCTCTGGCCGAATCCCGTGGTTTGGTACCTTGCGGCGCGACTGAGATCGCTCGCGGAAGTGGCTGCCGATGACCTTGCCATCGCCGAACTCTCGCCCTCTCGTTATGCGGAGGATCTTCTCGCCATCGCCCAATTGGTGCGAAAGACCTCGCCCCTCGTCACCCTCCCGATGGCCGTCCGGTCGTCCACTTCCGTCTCCAGGAGAATTGAAATGATCCTTGATCACAAACAGAATCGCCGCGCCGCTCGTCCGGCCACCGTTGCTTTGAGCGCGCTCGCCTTCGTGCTCGCCGCCGTTCCTGCCGCGACCTTAGCCGTCGGTCAGCAGGCGGCGCCGAGCCAGGTCCAAGACAAGAGTCGAGAAAAGACGCCGGTGCAGATTCTCTTGAAAATGGCGATCATGGAGAAAAACATGTCGTACCACTTCGACGGTCAGCCGGAAGTCAAGGGGGTGGAAAAGCTGCATGTCGAGTCGGCGTCACATGCGTATATTCGTGGCAGCATCAAATCGAGTGAGGCAGGCCACATGACCGTCGCCACGCCAACCATCCGAACCATCAACGGGATGACGGCGTCCGTAACGACGTCCGGTCCGGACGGTACGGAGCAGCATATCGAGGTGACGCCGAGGCTCAACAAGGATGAGTCGATCAGCATGACGATCAAGTGCCACTTTGGCAAAGTCAAGGAAAATTCGGTCTTCAACGTGCGGGCGAAAAAGGGTGAAGGCCTCCTGCTTTCATTCCAGTACCCTGATCTGCCGGCTGGTGTGCGATCAATTCTCATCGATCCGAGCGTTGTGACGGATAATCCATAACATGGCTACCGCGCTATCTTTCGTTGCGCTCGCCGCCGCACTGGCGATTCCGGTTCAAAAGGGGGGCGAACCCGTCCCCGGCGCCCAATACGGCGCTCCGCTCCACTCGATCGGAAATTCAAAGCAGCCACCCCTCGTCGAAGTCAAAACGGCGTTTATCTCTCAAGAGGGTATGAATCGGCTTCTTGGGCCTGTCGATCTCAAAGCCGACCTGTACCAGGCTAAAGCCATCTCACGAGCCACGGCCGAGAAATGGATCAAGGAAACCTATGATTCGAAGGAAGCGGTCTCGTTTCCGGTGTTTACGGGTATCTCCGGAAAGACGTCGACTGTCGCCACTTCTGGTGGCAACGCGAACTATCACCTGGAAGTCACCACGACGGTGCGGAAAGACGCTTCCTTCGACGTGGCGATCTCCCTTCGTTCCGGTCGGGCGACCGCCGACGCGAAGTTCAAGATCCATATCAAATCGGGCGAGGCCGCGCTGCTCGATTTGAGACCCGAGCAGGACCCGTCGGCGACCTCGGGCCTCCTTATCGAGCCGAGAATCACGTTCCTCTTCAACTAGCTACTAGGTCGTAAAAATCGTAGAATGCCGTCTACGCAAAACCGTATAATGGAAGCATGGTCCACGAGCGGAGAGGAAACGACCGGATCGTCGTCGTCGGCGCGCGCGAAAACAATCTGAAGAACGTAACCGTCGAGATTCCCCGTGACCAGTTGATCGTGATCACGGGGCTCTCGGGCTCGGGCAAGTCTTCTTTGGCCTTCGACACCATCTATGCCGAGGGGCAGCGGCGTTATGTCGAATCACTGAGCGCTTATGCCCGGCAGTTCCTCGGGCAGATGGATAAGCCGGATGTGGACCATATCGACGGCCTCTCGCCCGCCGTGAGTATCGACCAGAAAAGTTCCAGCAAGAACCCTCGTTCGACCGTCGGCACGGTGACGGAGATTTACGACTACCTCCGCATCCTCTTCGCTCGCGTGGGTACTCCCTACTGCATCAATGGTCACGGGCCGATCGAGCGGCAGAGCACGGACCAGATTTCGGACGTTGCCCGGTCGCTCCCTGAAGGGACCCGGATGCAGATCCTCGCGCCGGTGGTGCGTGGCCGTAAGGGCGAGTTTAAGTCGGTACTCCAAGACGTTTCGAAGGCCGGCTACGTGCGCGTGAGGGTTGACGGCGAGATGTACGAAGTCACCGACGACATCCCGATGGACCGCTACAAGCAGCACACCATCGAGGTCGTGGTCGACCGAATCGTGACGAAGGAAGGCATCGACCGCCGCGTCTCGGACTCGATCGAAGCCGCCCTGAAGATGGGTAACGGCCTCGTCACCCTGTCGCTGGAATTCAAAGCGGACGCCGAGATTCCGGAGCGGGCCCTGCAACTCGCGGCCCAGCAGAAGACAGAGGATACGGAGCAGCAGGCGGCGAATCGCTTTGACATCCTCTTTTCGGAGGCGTACTCGTGCCCGGTCTGCGGCTACTCGCTCCCGGAACTCGAGCCTAGGCTGTTCTCGTTCAACTCGCCCTTCGGCGCTTGTCCTGAGTGCACGGGGCTCGGAACGAAGACCGAATTCGACCCTGACCTCGTAGCGCCCGACCACGACAAGCCCTTGCGCGACGGTGCGATTCTGCCCTTCATCTACAAGTCGGGTGAAGTCAAGGATTGGTGGCCGGAAATGCTGGACGCCGTCGGCCGCGCCATGGGTTTTGACGCCACCAAGCCGCTCAAGGACATTCCTGCCGCGGGTATGAATGCGGTTTGGAACGGCATCCCCGAGCCGATCACGGTGGTCATGAAATATGCCCGCTCGGAGCGCAGCTTCAAGACGGAATGGAAGGGCGTGCTCGCCTCGTTGCGAAAGCGCTACGACGAGACCGAGAGCGAGTGGGTGAAGGGCGACTTGGAGCAGTACATGTCCACCAAGCCCTGTCCGGAATGCCGGGGTAAGCGTTTGAAGCCAGAGGCGCTGAGCGTGAAGGTTGCCGACCGAGACATGAGCGAGGTTACGAGCATGGCGATTGAGGATGCCTTGGCTTACTTCAGCACCCTCGCCGACCGGCTTAACGTGCGCCAGATGGCGATCGGCGAGCGTGCGGTGAAGGAAGTTTTGGAGCGTTTGCGGTTTTTAGGCGATGTCGGTTTGGGTTATTTGACGTTGGATCGTAGCGCCAGAACCCTGGCGGGCGGGGAAGCGCAGCGGATTCGGTTGGCGACCCAGATTGGGTCGGGGTTGATGGGCTGCTTGTATATCTTGGATGAACCCTCGATTGGCCTCCACCAGAGGGACAATCGGCGTTTGATTGAGACGCTGACCCGGTTGCGGGACATCGGCAACACGGTCCTGGTTGTCGAGCACGACGAAGAGACCATGCTCGCGGCGGATTATTTGATGGAATTGGGCCCGGGAGCCGGCGAGCACGGCGGCCAAATCGTCGCCGCGGGGACGGTCGAGGAGTTTCTGAAGAGCGACGCACTCACGGCCCAGTATTTGAACGGAACACGAGAGATTGAGATTCCGCCGACACGGCGGTCGCCGCGGTCGCCGAATCCATTGTTGGCGTAGGTTTGGCCGGCCACCGGTCGCAGATTCTTTGTTTGCGGTGACCGCATTCGTAGCGTTATCTGCGGAGCGCTCTGCGACCCCTCGCTGGGGTCGATTGTGGGGGTGTAACTGAACCGGTATCTTCGGTTCGGCCATTCGGCGAACCTCCGATGCCCGGCTATTCTCTGCGATCCTAACGGATCGTTCCGTTCACCGGGCGCTTTTGCCGTGTGCGAACGGGGAGATGGATTTGTCCTATTTCGGTGAAGGTCTGGACGCATGCGCGGCACCATCGCGTCGGCGCTCCGGTCCCGGCTACGCGCCCATTCGGGCGCACCGTCTCCAAGACTCTCCTCCAAATGCAAAATCCGGCCCTCGTTCGAACGAGGGCCGGATTTTGCAAAAACACCCCTATCTGAAGAGTTGAGTTGATCGGACCCAAGGCCGATCAACTCAACTCTTCAGATACTTCGCGAACCGCTTCTTGAACTCCAGCACGTGCGGCTGGATGATCGCCGAGCAGTAGCCGCCGTTCATCGTGGCTCGCTGAGCGGGAGTCGCGTCCAGATACTTCTGATAGTAGTGCTGGTGGTACTCCTCCGCCCGCGTGTAGTTCTTGAACGGCTCGATCGACGTGACGATTGGGTCGTCCCAGACCTTCGCCTTGGCGATCTCGTCGCGAATCTTGACCGCGAGCGCCTTCTCTTCCGGCGATCGGTAGAAGATCACGGAGCGGTACTGGGTGCCGTGGTCCGGACCCTGGTAGTTCAGCGTCGTCGGGTTATGCGAGACGAAGAACAGCCGAAGCAGGTCGTCCTCGGAGATCACCTTCGGGTCGTAAATGATTCGTACCGACTCGGCATCGCCGGTCTCGCCGGACGAAACTTCCTCGTACGAAACGCCGGTGCGCGAGCCGCCGACGTAAGAAGCCTCGACGTCGTGGACGCCCTTCACGTTTTGAAATAGGCTGTCCAAACACCAGAAGCAGCCACCTGCCACCACCACGTCCTTCATGCCTTCGGGCAAAGAGTGCAAAGCCGTTTCCTCCTTAGGACGCTGTTCCGACTGCGCACCGCCGCGCCCGCCGAACGGGTTGATGGCGAACGCCAACACCACCGCACAAAGTAACGCGAGCACTATCCACACCTTGGAATTCATCATGTCCACCTCTAGTCTACGAATGCAACACAGGCATTCGTTCTCTCGTTTGCCGTAATGCTGAGCGGGTCATAACAGTTCCCATCATTGTCGCGGCTCGGCGTGATACAGATTCCGCACGAAGAAATCCTGCATCCGCCGGAACGCGTAGGGAAGGCCGAGTACGCCGTGGTTGCTGTTGGGAACCACGAGGAAGTCGAAGTCTTTGCCCGCCTTGATCAGCGCGTTCGCGACCTGCATCGTCGAAGCCGGATCCACGTTCGTATCCACCTCGCCGACCATCAAATAGAGCTTGCCCTTCAGATCCTTCGCGGCGGTGACGTTTGAGTTCGCCTCATAGGCGGGGCCGACAGGCCAGCCCATCCAGGCCTCGTTCCACCAGATCTTGTCCATGCGGTTGTCGTGGCATCCGCAGTCGGCGACCGCCGCCTTGTAGAAGTCGCCAAACCGCATCACCGCGGAAGCCGCGCTTTGGCCACCGGCGGAAGTTCCGTAGATGCCGACCCGGCTGAGGTCCATCCAAGGCCGAGTTACCGCCGCCGCCTTCATCCAAAGAATTCGGTCCGGGAAGCCGGCGTCGGCGAGGTTCTGGAAGCAGACATCGTGAAACGCCTTCGACCGCCAGTTGGTCCCATGCCGTCGATCTGGACGACGACGAAGCCGAGCTCGGTCACGCGGTCCGTGCCGTGGGCGGCGGAGAAGCTCTTGGGCACGAAGAAGTCGTGGGGGCCGGCGTAGATCGACTCGATGACCGGATACTTCTTCTTGGGATCGAAGTTCGAAGGGCGGTAGATCACGCCCCAGATGTCGGTCTTGCCGTCCCGGCCTTTTGCGGTGAACCGCTCGGGTTTTTGCCAGCCTACGTGTTCGAGGTGGCTCAGATCGGCTTGTTCTAGATCCGCGAGCTTGTGCCCGTCGCTTGCGCGCCGGAGTTCCGTCTGCGGTCCAAGGTCGACCCTGGAATAGGTGTCGAGGTACGTTTCGCCGTCCGGCGACCAGGTCAGGCGGTGGGTGCCATCACCGTCGGTGAGCTTCGTGAAGTGGCTTCCGTCGAAGTCGACGCGCGCGTAGTGGAAGTGGTAGGGGTCCTGGCCTGGCTCGCCCATCACTCGAAGCGTCAGCTTTCGGTGGCCTTCATCGACCTCTTCGACGGAGCGGACAAGGCCTGGACCTTTTGTGATTGGTTTGGTGACTCCAGATTTGAGGTCGATGAGATAGAGCTGATTGGTTCCTGAGCGCTCGGAAGCCCAGATCGCCTCGCCGGAGTCGAGGAAGTGAAGGGACGTCTTCTGCGAATAGTCGATGAAGGTGTTGCTCGTCTCTTCGGTTACGGTTCGCACCTTCCCGGTGGCCGCATCGGCGGCAAGCAAACGGAGCACTTGGTGTCCCCGCTGGTTGTAAACGAAGTAGATTTCCCGACTGTCCGGCGACCAGTGCAGGTATTCGAGCGCCCAAGGGTTCGGCGTCAGCGTCTGGTCGGTCACGACCGACTTCTTGTTTGCGAGGTCGAAGATCACCAGGCGCGGGTGCTCGATCTTATCGCCGGGTTTTAGGTATTCGAACTGCTCGAGGTGGGGTTGAAGCTCGGTGGCGGGGGAGGAACGGACGAAGGAAACGATGTGCTTTTGACTCGGTTCCACCCGCATCGCGGCGAGGTACTGCCCGTTCGGGGACCAGGCGACTTCGCCGTTGTAGGTGTCTTGATCGCTTCCATCGGTGGAAAGCTGCTCTTCGTGGCCGTCGGAGAAATGACGCCAAAGTTGGTGGTCGCGGACGAGCACGCGGCTCGAACCATCCGGCGATTCCGGGGCAGGCTTTGGTCTTGGCGCCGAAGCCGGCGAGTGCCCGTCGAACACGATCGTGCAGTCGCCCGCGGTTGCCGAGTAGGCGGCAAGGGCCTTACCGGAGGCATCCGCGATGAGCCAAGTGTGGTCGGAATAGGTGTGCTGGCCGAGGCTCTTGCCGGGGTCCAGATGTCCGTACTTGACGCGTTTGCCGTCCATATCGACCCAAAAGACGTCGACCGGAATCTCGCTGTGGTTGGTGACGGTAAGGTTCGCTTCTTCGGAACCGTTGCCGGAGCGGTGGGGCGGGAGATAGGCGGTGAGGCTTCCGCCGGCGCCTTCCGTGGCCGGGTCGAACGGAGACGTCTTTTTGCCGGTTCGCGCATCGACGAGGGTCGTCTCGAACTTGCCCGGCGCGGTCTCAAGCCGGTACCAGAACCGCTTGCCCCCATCCAACCAGTGGGGTGAGACATTCGCTCGGAACACCATATTCCGGAACCTTGCCATGTTTTCTGCCCGCTGATAGTCGCTGGCCGTTCCTTGCGCGCCGGCAAGGCTGAAACAAGCGAAGAGGAGCGGAGCAAAGGCGAGGGCGCGCATGTCTTCTAATGTAGGCGGATACGTTTGCGCCCGTCAATGAAAGCCAGTACTCGCAATTACGTGGGCATTTGACGTAGACTAGTGTGCGGTTATGTCGGATGGTTGGATCGTCATCAAAAATGCCCGCGGGCACAACCTCAAGGGGGTTGACGTCGCGATCCCGCTGGGATTGTTCGTCTGCGTAACCGGTGTGTCCGGCTCCGGAAAGTCGACCCTCGTCCAAGACACCCTCTTTCCCCGGCTGATGTTCGAGGTCTACGGCACTCGCACGACCTGGGAGCCGCATGACTCGATCGAGGGCCTGGGGGGCTTCGATAAGGTCATCGACATCGACCAGTCGCCGATCGGCCGCACCCCTCGTTCCAACCCGGCAACGTATACCGGCACCTTTGACATGATCCGCGAGCTCTTCGCGATGACCCAAGACGCGAAGTTACGCGGCTACAAAAACGGCCGCTTCAGCTTCAACGTGAAGGGCGGCCGGTGCGAGGCGTGCAAGGGAGACGGCGTGTTGAAGATCGAGATGGTCTTCCTACCGGACGTCTACGTGCCGTGCGAGGTTTGCAAAGGGAAGCGTTATAACCGCGAGACTTTGGAGGTCCGCTACAAGGGTAAGAACATCTCCGAGGTCCTCGGGATGACCATCGAGGAAGCGATCGTCTTCTTCCAGCCGATCCCGAAGATCCACCGGAAATTGGAGACGCTGGGCGAAGTCGGCCTCGGCTACATCCGGATGGGCCAGCCGGCCACCACCCTTTCCGGCGGCGAAGCTCAGCGTATCAAATTGGCTGCCGAGCTTAGTAAGCGCAGCACCGGCAGCACGATGTACATCCTTGACGAGCCGACGACGGGTCTTCATTTCGAGGACGTTCGCAAGCTCCTCGTCGTCCTCCATCGCTTGGTGGAGCAAGGGAACACCGTGCTCGTGATCGAGCACAACCTCGACGTCATCAAGACTGCCGACTACCTGATCGACATGGGTCCCGAAGGGGGCCATGCGGGCGGCACTGTGGTCGGCGTCGGCACGCCAGAAGAGTTGGCCCGGGTTGAGGCTTCGCATACGGGGCGCTACCTGGCGGATATCTTCAAACGAAAGAATCACGCCTACGAGGGCGAGACCGCGAAGCGCGAAGCGACGGCGGCCAGGGTCGTCGTTCCCCGCGGAGAGGCGGTCAAGAAGAAGCCGTCAGGCAGGAAGTCCGCACTCGAGTCGCAGTTGGCGCAGGCATCGGAAGAAACTGCAGTAGCAGCAACCAAGCCGGCAGCGGTGAAGAAGGCGAAATCCGCCAAGAAGAGTAAAGCGGCGTCCTAATCCAACTGCCTCGGAACCGCTCCATAGCAAGCACGGTTCCCCTTGTTGGATGCGAGGAAACGTTGGATAGGATTGATCCCGTCGTCTGGATAGCGGTGGCTTGCGTCGCGTGCATTCACGTGGCATACCTGGCCGGCCGCCGCTGCAAAAAACCGCCCGTCTATGGCCGGTTGTTTCTTCTCGGCATCGCTCTGCCTGGGTTCTGTTGCATCGCGATCGATAGGCGTAGCGACTCGGCTCCGATGCACTATTGGTTGTTTGTCATTTGCGGTCTGTACTTAGCGGTAAGGATCGAGTCCCCGTTCCTGGCAATTCCGACGTTTATCGTATTTTTGATCGCCGGTGGCATGGTCGACGGCCGTATCGACGAGATGGTCGGGACGCATCGATACACAGACGGCAAGGTGTATTGGGATTTCGACGCCGGCGCAAAACTTACACCGACTGAAGCTGTGGATCAAATAAATAAGTCGGTGGTCAACAAGGACAGGATGCAAGCTGGCTATCTCGACGAACATCCATCTTACGATGGCGCTCCTCAATCACCCTTTGTCATGGTTGAACCTATCCCCGAACCTTATTCCTGGATGACCGGGCTCTATGGACGTCGCCAACGGTACTACCACCTCAACATCCCGCCGATACCTCATGTCATGGATCGTCTTTCCCTAGTCGAAACGGACGCCGATGGTAAGAACCCTCGTCCACCGATCCCCGTTAATACGTTTGACAACGTCGAGAGCAGGATGGCGCGCTCTTTGGATTGAAAAATGGAGCCGGCAGTTTGGGTGGTCTTGGGCTTAGTCGGTTGCGTTCACTGCACCTACCTCTTTGGTCGGAAGCTGAGCGGTAAGCCGAACTTGTGGTGGCTTTGTGTCATTGCCTCTTTCCCCTGCATTCTCGGGTGGGCTTGGACAACCGTGTCCGCCTACATGTGCCCCACGATTGTCATCCTTGGATGCGGCGTCTACCTAGCGATGCGAACGAAGAGCGTCCCCGTCGCGCTTTCAAAGTTCATTGGTTGCGTGGTGCTGGCCGTTGCTACCAACACAGTGTTGAGCGGCCTCGTTGAACGCGATCTGTATTCAAACGGCGAGCAAGGTTGGGTAGTGGGTAGGGAATCGCCGCAGGGAGCAATGAGCACGCTATGGACGAACATCCAAGCAAAACGGATTAAGAATCTGCCCCCTGGGTTCCTCGACGATTGGGTGCATCTCGGGATAGACAGCGCGGGTGAGCCTGAGTTCGTGGGGGCGTTCACCAGACAGACGAGTACGGCCGCATGGTACACCCCGTTTACGGGGCTCTACCAGGTGCGCTTCCGGCCGTTTCATATTTGGACGCCGGGCGGGAAAGCGAACTATGCCGCCAATCGAGCGGTACTCGTCGAAACCGACCGCGCCGGAGCATGGATCGGAAATCCCGTTCCGATAGCGGCTTACGACTCCCGAATCGTCGGCCATTCGGTAGATTGAGCATGACTACCAACCCGATCATATGGATCCTCGTCGCGATGGTGGCGTGCCTGCATGCCACATATCTGATTGCGCGCAAGCTGAACGGGCCAACTCATTGGGTTCGGCTGTGGGTCATCGTAGTTCTTCCGTGTGTTATTTGCTTTAATGGCCTCACGGGATTTTCGGATCTCTCCGGCATTTTCCTGGTTGCGACCCTTTGCGGAGCTTTTCTCGCGGTAAGAGCCCAAACGACGATGAGCGCTGTGCTGGTGTTTGCCGGTTTTCTATTTGCCGGCATTATTGGAAGTTGCGTCGTCCGGGGATGGAGCGATGGAGACACCTATGCCGGCGCGGACCCCGATTGGGAGACCAGGTTTTCTCGGAGCCATCCAAACGACTACTTCGGCGGGCGTCCTCCCTTCACCGTTCAGACTCCGCTTCAAGCGATGTCGAACGTTTGGGCTGTGATCCAGGCAGACAAGGAGAGTGCCGGCAACAAGCGGCACGATTCCAAGATCAAGCCCGGCTTTCTCGATGAACAAGACGAAATAAAATTTAATAAAGGACCGTTCGTCTTTATTGAGCCGATTCCGCAGTGGTACAGCTGGTTTACCGGTCTCTACCTTCCGCGTCGGCACATTTTCCGGATCTCCACCCCCGGAGGAGCGGCGGATTTTGCGGCTAACCGCGCGGAACTTGTGGAGACCGACGGCCATGGCGCCCGTGCCGGTACGCCGATCCCGATAAATGCCACTGACGCTGAGGGCAACAACGGGGGTGGCTGGGTAAATCCCTTCAAGGAATTCTATTTGCCCGACCCGTGATGCGGTTACAAATCTCACGCAGGTAACTCTTGCGATCCTTATGTCAGATTCTGCCAATTTCGCAAAATCATACGAACCGTTAACTAAGCTCGCATCACTATCCATGTGATGCGCGATCAAGTTACGAGACGTTCGGTGATAGCTGGAGGCCTTAGCGCCGCCGCGGCACTGGCGTTACCGGCAAGTAACGGGAAAGCGCGACAAGGTAATCGCGTACTTCGCGTTGCCCACGTAACGGACACCCACCTCAAACTAGAGGGCGACGCTCCTGCACGCTTTGCGCGTTGCTTAGAGAAAATTCAGCGCACGGAAAAGCCGGACATGATCTTCCAGGGCGGAGACATCGTGATGGACGGTCTGAGCCAGGATCGGGCGGTGGTTCAGGCTCAATTCGACCTCTCCGCGCGCATTTTAAAGCAGTCCGTATCCGTGCCGGTGATGCACTGCATCGGTAACCACGACGTCTACGGTTGGAACCGGCCCGAAGCCCGCAACATGGCCACCGATCCGCACTTTGGAAAGCGTTGGTGGCTAGATTGGGCAGGCTATAACAGCA
>Ga0105239_10002363_pt1 | contig 24058 bp, 24 predicted proteins | sample KBSC44metaG_FD_92761 | JGI IMG/M metagenome (GOLD analysis project Ga0105239, IMG submission 92761) | Corn rhizosphere microbial communities from Kellogg Biological Station, Michigan, USA - KBS C4-4 metaG | ecosystem: Host-associated > Plants > Roots > Rhizosphere > Soil | place: Michigan, USA...
GTGATAAAACAATATATTGCCTTATGATTTGTTTCCGCGTTTTCACGACATAATTTTAACTGCTGTAAAAATACAGTTTTAACTATCAACTGTTTTGTAATTATTTAGATACAAGAAATAATAACTTAAATAAAAGAAATTGGCTGTTTTAATATAATACTTGGCCAATTAATACTGGTTAACATTGGGAGGCTTTACTATTTATAAGCTGGTTGGATATTAAAAACGATGATAAATCAAATAGATTCATTATGATAAAAACGGACAGCACAGCGTCCGTTTTTGATACAGTTATATAATTTAATTCTATATATTTACTTGATAATCAATTAATTGTAATTAAGGCATGATATTAAACCGCGTTGGATAATTAACCCGGTTTAATACACTTAATTGTAGTTTTATGATCAAAAACTATTTCAAAACTGCTTTTCGCACGCTTGCAAAAAACAAAGGATTTACCGTGCTCAATGTACTGGGCCTGTCGGTAGGGTTGGCTACTTGTTTGCTCATTGTATTTTATGTGGTCGACGAGTTAAATTATGACCGTTACAATACAAAAGCCGATAGGATATACCGGATAACGCTGAAGGCTAAATTAAATGGGCACGAAGGTTCTTACGCTAGCTCCGAGGCTCCCTTACTTAATGCGCTGAAAGATTTTCCGGAGATTGAAAAGTCGGCAAGGCTAATACCAACGAATGCACTATTCTGGTCAGCCCAGAAATATCATGTTAAAAAGGGTGTTGAAAATTTGCAGGAAAAGAATGTTGTTTTTGCAGAGTCGGGTTTATTTGCTGTTTTTACATTGCCTATGATTAGTGGCAATCCCTCCACATCATTAAACGAACCACACACCGTGGTAATTACCGAAAGCACCGCCAAAAAATACTTTAACAATATTAATGTTGTTGGCCAAACTTTAACTATTAATGATACCGGTACTTATAAAATTACCGGTGTTATAAAAGATATCCCAAGACAATCACATTTTAACTACGACTTCATTTTATCCTTTGCAAGCCTGCCCGAAAGCCGCTTCGCCAACGCCTGGGGATACAGTGGTATGCGTAATTATTTACTCTTAAAACCCGGCACTAATATTAAGAACCTGGAAGATCAGATCCAAAAGATCGAGATCAAAAACTCCTATTCGCCTTCAACCTGGACAACCGGTGGTAATTACCTTAGGCCAATTTTAACACCTTTGCTTGACATTCATCTACGGTCGCAAAGCGAGTACGAACTTAGTCAAAACGGGAGCATTCAGTACGTATATATATTTTCTGTAATAGCCTTATTTATATTGCTGATAGCCTGTGTTAATTTCATGAACCTTTCAACTGCCCGTTCAGCAAACCGCGCCCGTGAAGTAGGTGTGCGCAAGGTGTTGGGTTCGGCCCGTAAAAATCTGATCGCGCAATTTTTGGTAGAATCAACCTTAGTAACACTGATCTCCATGATCATAGCGATAGTATTGGCGTGGTTATTTATGCCTTTGTTTAACCAAATGGCAGGTAAAGAGCTGGTTTTTACACCACAGTCAATATCCTGGTTGTTGCCCACACTGCTGGTTATAGTTTTGGTGGTTGGGTTTCTTGCAGGGTCATATCCGGCCTTTTACCTATCCGGTTTTCAACCCATAGCAGTGTTAAAAGGCAAACTATCAACCGGGTTCAAAGGAAGTTTCCTGCGTAGTTTCCTGGTGGTTTTTCAATTTTCAATATCCATTTTCCTGATCATCGGCACATTGGTCATTTATAACCAGCTAAATTATATTCATAATAAAAGCCTGGGCTTTAACCGTAACCAGGTATTAGTGATCAAAAATACGGGAACGCTTGGTAAGCAGGCCGGTACTTTAAAACAGGAATTAAAACAATTGCCTGGGGTGGTAAATGCTACTATGTCGTCCTACTTACCTACTGGTGACGACAGGAATGTAACAGGTTTATTTCCTGAACTGCCCTTAGATATTAAAAAGGATGTACTTTCTGAGTATTGGACCGTTGACGAAGATTATATCAACACCCTGGGTATAAAACTGGTTTCCGGGCGCAATTTCTCAAAACAAATGGCATCTGATACCGGCGGACTAATTGTGAATGAAGCCTTTGTGAAAAGATTTGGGTTTAAGGATCCGCTCAATAAAATGATATATCGTAATAGCGTTGGCTTACAGACCTTTCATATCATCGGTGTTATGAAAGACTTTAATTTTGCATCTCTGCATGATAAAATATCACCGGTTGTTTTGAATTATGTGCCAGACAATGGCGCTATTAGTTTGCGAATAAATACCGGGAATGTGGATGGATTAATGTCGCAAATTAAAAATAAGTGGAAGAGTTTTTCGCCTAGTCAGCAATTTAACTATTCATTTATGGACGAAGATTTTGACGCCGCTTATCGTTCGGAACAACGTGTAGGGCAAATATTTATATCGTTCAGTACGCTGGCTATTGTTATTGCCTGTTTAGGCCTGTTTGGTTTGGCCGCCTATGCTGCCGAACAACGTAATAAGGAGATAGGCATACGCAAAGTGCTTGGTGCCAGTGTTTCGGCTATCGTGGGGATGCTGTCAATGGATTTTGTAAAACTTGTTTTTATTTCTATCCTGATATCATCACCCATTGCCTGGATAGTAATGAACAAATGGCTGCAGGATTTTGCCTACCGGGTAAATATGCACTGGTGGATATTAGGTATTGCCGGTTCAGTGGCTATTTTGATCGCCTTTATAACCATCAGTTTTCAATCTATCAAAGCAGCCTTAGCTAATCCTGTAAAGAGTTTAAGAAGTGAGTAAAAAGCTTGATAAAAGACAATATTAAAAATTATCATATCAAAAAAAGTTAAAAAAAATATTTATTTAAATCTTATCAAAGCCTGATGACTATTCAATGATCATCGGGCTTTTTTTATTGTAATAAGATCTAAAGTATACTGTATTAGCATTATATATTCATGTTCTACGAAAACGATTGCGCAAATAAAGTCACCATATTGTTACAATATTATCTTTTAGTTAAATAGTTTTGATATGATGTTACAAGGCTTACTGCCTGTACAATAACCAATTAACCAAGTGGAAGTCAGTACTCATTTGGAGCTTAAACCGTAATCAATACATCAATAATTATTTATTAAAATTAACGGAATTGAAAAAATAATACATTTCGCAGGGCATGGCCATGCTTGTACATTTCATATATATCCACTATAACCTTATCAGTAAGCAGATAAATAACCCTGAGTTTTACAGTTGAAAACCGCTGCAGCAAATCATCAACTTTTAACTATAACCAATTTATCATTTAAAACTAGTACTATGAAAAAGAACGTTTTAAGATCGGGAGCAGCTATCATGCTTATCGGTCTCTCGCTTACCTCCTGCAAAAAGGAAGCGAATGCACCTTCAAACAATGTTGATGACAAACCAGTTGTAAATGGCCCGAATCTGGCTGTCGACGCGGTTAACAACACCTTTACCGCAAACTGGAATAACCGGACAAATGGAGCCACTTACACCCAGGCACAAGCTAACGCCGATCTGGGTAATACCAGCTCCTGGAATGATCGTGCTTACACCACCAACGGTAAGGATAACACCGTAGGCAGCCGTGTTACGTTGTTACCCGGCCAGCTTTCCGGCGCGGGTGGTTTGGTAACCAATATCAGTATAGGTGCCGGTACCGTTTACGAAATGGACTATGACGTGAAATTCCACAGCCAGTTTAACTGGAGTCGTGGTGGTAAAGTGGGCTTTGGTTTTGGTATAGGCGAACACAATACGGGTGGCGACGCAGCCTGGGATGGTAACGGCGGAACTTTAAGGCTAATGTGGTATTCGCCCAATTCCAATCCAGGCCGGGTTTATTTTCAGCCATATCTTTACTACAAGGATATGAATGGCGGCCCGTCATCAGGTAACAACTTTGGCGATACGTTTGGTAAAACGTACCCTACAAGTGGCGCTTTGGTTAAAGGACAATGGTATCACGTGCACATGTATATTAAAAGTAATACAGGCAGCAACACCAATGGCCATGCACAGATCGTGATTGATGGCACCGTTGTGCTTGATCAGGATATCCGCTGGACAACCAACGATTCCATGCGGATGATTGACCAATTAACCTGGCATACCTTCAGAGGCGGCAGTCAGGATTATTGGACAGCCAACACTACTGATTATATCTACTATGATAACCTTAGTGTACATCGTATAAGTACAAACTAAAATTAAACATCAGACCCTGTTCCGGTAGTTACCGGGGCAGGGTTATTTTTATAAAAAGATAGTACGATATCGGCCAGTTGTTCCCAGTTGCTGATAACCATATCCAGCCCAAGCATTTTGGCAATCATGGTATAAATTTGATCCGGGCTTTTACCGTTTTGACGCAGGTAACGTACAGAGGTAGCCCCTGCCGATTTGGATAGTTTCTGGTTCAGTTCATCTGTAAGTAAAGGATGATGATAAAAAGTAATATTCTGAAATTCGTTTTTGCCAAGGGCCAGCGCCAGTTCATGCTGAGCCAGGGTAGACGACCAAAGGTCCTGCCCGCGAATGATCAGATCGACCCCATAATGCAGGTCATCTATTACCGAAGTAAGCTGATAGGCAGGGAATCCATCTTTTTTCCTGATCACACAATTTTGTATCTCAACGGGTAAAATGGCGGTCACGGTTTTACCATTATAATCCCGAATAGTTAACTCGCGATTATTATAAGTATGTAACCGCCAGGCAGCATCTTTTATATCCAGCGAAATTTTACGGTCAAAGCAGGTACAGGCTTCTGTTTCAAGCTGTTTACGGGAGCAGGTACAGGCAAACAACAATCCATCATCCCTTAATTGTTCAATAGCCTCCGAATAAAGCGGCAGCCGATGCAGTTGCGAGTAGTCATCCCTAAATTCTTCGGCATTATGCGGCCCATCATTACAGGATATCTCTAAAAAGTTCAGTGTGTCAAAAATGTCCTGTATATACGCTTGTTCTGCACGGGCCTGGTCCATATCATCTATTCTTAACAGTATTTTAGCCCCGTGTTGTTTAGCCAATGCCGCTGTAAGAGCAAATGACAATACATTCCCCAGATGTAAAAAACCACTTGGGGTGGGTGCTATGCGGGTTTTGTTAAAATGGATAGGCTGAGCCGACATTTATTTTATGAACTTTATATACTAACTTCATCCAAAATAGTATAAAAAACCTGTTCCTGAAAGAAAATCCCTATCCCTTATTATTTGTTGCAACTATTTACCTGAATATAACGTCTTCTAAAAAACAATCGAATTATGAAAAGAAAAATCTTTATCCTGTTTGTATCAGCTATAACCATGCTGACCTTAAATACCTTCGCTCAAAGTGGGCAAACCAGGTCTGTTTCTGGCTTTAACAGTATTGAATCAGGCGGTCCGTTTAATGTACATGTTAAAATTACAGGCACCGAAAGCGTTAGGCTTGATATTGATGACGATGTAGTCAATGATGTTAAAACCGAAGTAGAAGGCGGTGTTTTAAAAATAGGTTTCCGTCATAACTTTTCGTTGCGTAATCATAACATCAAACGGGGCGATATTTATGTTACCGCCAAATCACTCAGTGCCCTGGCCAACAGCGGATCGGGCAACCTTGATCTTGACGGCGTATTAAGCGGTCAAAATGTATCAGTTATCTTAAGCGGATCAGGTAATATGCGTGCCGCTGTAAAAGCATCCACACTGGAGTCGCGCATTAGCGGCTCAGGTGGTATTAACCTTAAAGGTAGTACCGATGCTGCAGAATTTCGTATCAGTGGTTCTGGCGAGATCAATGCTAAAGGTTTAACTACCGAAACGCTTACTGCTACCATTAGTGGTTCAGGAGGTATATCAGTAGTCGCCAATAAAACCGTCTCCGCACGTATTACTGGCTCTGGAGGGGTATCCTATTCCGGCAACGCTACCATAGCCGAAACCAGATACACCGGCTCTGGCAGGGTTAATCATGTGAATTAATCTCCCTTAATTTATAGAAACAGAAAGACCGTTGGCCTGGCGCTAACGGTTTTTCTGTTTTTGAATAAACCTGTTAAGTTAACCGTATTCTCAATGATGGGCAATCGTTCTTACCTCAACGGTGTTGCCTTCTCCCTGTAAAACCGGACAGCCTTTTGCAAATTCAACAGCTTCATCAACAGTATCGGCTTTTACAATAATATAACCGCCAATGGTTTCTTTAATTTCTCCGAAAGGGCCGTTGGTAACGGTTTTATTGGCGTGTACAACCCGGGCATCGGCAAAAGGTAAGCCGGTGCCGCTTACAAATTTATTTTTGGCTGCAATAGTAGCTATCCAGTCCATGGTTTGTTTCATCCAGATCTGTATTTGTTCTGGTGAGGCCACTTTTTGACCGTCTTCGTGTCTGAAAATTAATGCGTACTCTTTCATTTTCTTAATTTTAAAAAGTTATCTGATCAATGAATTATACCACCATATCAAGTGAGTTTTAACTAATTGGACATCCTTTTAAAAAAATAAATAAATAATGATGGTGGTAATGCACAGAACTTTCACCCGGTTTGCGATAAATGATAAATACCTTTCGGGGGCTAAATAATGTACACCTATTAATCCGGTAAAAGAAACAGGTTTAATGATCATAGCTGATCACCCGGGTAATTTTCCACTCATTGTTTTTGTATTGCCATACGTGTAAAAATTTCATGAGGCCAACTACTTCCTTGCCATTTTCGGTATGGGTAAATTTGTGCATACCAACTTCAATAGCGCCAAAATCTTTGATCGGATAAACTTCCAGGCTGCCTTTTACCAGCTCTCTTTTCATGCCGGAGTCTTTGTTTTGTGCAAACATTTTTTCAAAGTTGATCATAGTCTGGTCGTAATAGGTTAAACCACCCAGGTCATGATAAAACTCTACATTGTCCGCGAATACTTTTTTAAGCGCGGTCATATCATGGGCGTTAAAAGCGTCGAAACAAACACTGTCCATATGTAAAATGGTGTTGTACAGCTGCTGGTCAAAATGTTTCTGAGTGGTTTGGGCCTGTACATTATTACTTAAAAATGTACAGGATAGTAAAAAAGTTATAGCTATCAGGAAACGGTATATCGATGTTTTCATGGTTTTTATTTTACTGATGACGTTTGTAATCGTATACCGTTACAAAAAATCATTGATTGATGAGCAGTTTCCGGAAAGCCGTGCTATCGCCCCTGAATATATTAAAATCAACTTTTTGATTAATGCCGTTAATACGGGCTTTATCGGAGTGTTGCCAAAACTGCCAGTTGGTTTTGTTGCTGATGTTTAACACCGGCTGGTAGTAATGTGCTATCCAAAGGGTATAATCGTCAAAGTAGCCTTGCAGGTAATCCTGGTAAAAGCTGATGTTGGTATAAATAATGGGTTTTACGCCCGTTTTATTTTCAATCTGATTTACAAACGACAGCAGCTGCTCGCGCATCTTGGCCGGTGAGGTTCTGTAAAGCTGCTCCACATCAACCACCATGGGCAAATCACCTTTTTCCATCTTTACGGTTTGCAGAAAGAACCGGGCTTGCCAGACACCGCTTTTTTGCGGCAGAAAGTAATGATACGCCCCGCAAATGATCCCGGCTTTAGGCGCCTCGCGCCAGTTGCGCTGAAAGTAGGGATCCACACTTAAAACGCCCTCTGTAGCTTTGATAAAGGCGAAAGTGATGTGCACATCATCATCATTCATGGCTTTTACCTTTTGCCAGTTTATTTTGCCCTGGTACGATGATACATCGATGCCGTGAACGGTAAAACCTGCTGGGATACGCACGTTGAAGTTTTTGTAGGTACGATAGCGTGTATCCTGCCCTATATCAAGTACCCAGCGCCAGGTAGCGCTAAAGCTCCGCAAAACATAACCATAGTAAAAAGGCGAAAGCAGGATGATTATCAGTCCGGCGATGGCTATGCGCCAGTATACGGTAGCTTTTTGCTCCTTTTTCTTTTGGGCCACGGTTTTTCTTTTAGCAGGAGCTTTCTTTTTCACCGGGACAAAGGGATTTGGGATTTCGGTAACTTTTTTTTCGGTAGGTGGCACGGTACAAATTTACAAAAATGCCGGTACGCCATACTCAATTCGCTATAATATATTGCGCGGATTGTTTTTGATGTGCGCTATTTTTAGCTGGAACATCTGGGCCATTTTACCCGCGCGCCATTTGGCCTCATCCGCTTTTTCGCCCTGGAACAAGCTATCTACCGTGGCCGAGAACAAGTTAAGCCAGGCTTCAAAGTGTTGCTCATCCACCGGTAAACGGGCATGGGGCGGAAAAGGCGCTCCGTTGTAGGTATATTGTTCCAGCAGTACGGTTTGCCAAAAGGTATACATTTTTTGGAGGTGTGGTAGCCAGTGCCCACCAAGACGTTCGGTAAATATGGGGGCCAGCAGGGGATCGGCAGCCACCTGGGTATAAAATGTATCTACCAGTAGTTTGATATCATCCAGGGTGGTTATGTCGTGTTTGGGTTCCATGTTTTACTGCTTACAAAGGTGTGGTTTTGGATCGACAGATATTTAATAATGAAGTAATTTTTGACAGCCCCATTTTTTATGATGCCGAGATCGCCATGATCTCCAAAAACTTTTTAAACCTTAAATTTTAACATTTTTCTGCTCAAAAAAGGGGCTAAAACCACTCAAAATCGCTCGAAAAACCCTCATTTTAACACTTTTTAACAAATTTTAACACGATTTTGATGCGTTTTGAAAACTTTAAAAAGTATTAAATTATTGATAGTCAAGTATATAAATGCAAAGCGCTCAGTTTTTGATCTTGTTTTGTCCTTAACTAAACAGCCCGGTTCTCATTTATTTAGAGAACCGGGCCGCGGTTTTATACAATATACGAAAATTGGGGCGGAATAACAAATGGCAGATATACTACCACTAATTGATACTATAAAAAAAGCTCCTTAATTCATGGGCAAAAACATCCGGTACTTCCAGGGCGGCAAAATGCCCTCCTTCGTTCATTTTTTTGAAGCTGGTCACCTGCACAAAACGTTCGGCCCATTCTTTGGGGAATTGTGCTTCCCTCGGGAATACCGATACACCCGCGGGCACATTGCTTTTCTGCAAGGGTTTGGCACCGCTCCACTGCGCCATGGCATCCACTTTGTACATTTTAACGGAGGTGGCTATGGTTTGTGTAGTCCAGTAGATCATGATGTTGGTCAGCAATTCATCCCTGCCTCCAAAGGCTTTTTCCAGGATCTCAGGAGAAGCCCCTGCATTGCCGAAACTCAGCATCCAGGCGGCGAGCGCCACGGGTGAGTCGTTCAACCCATAGGCCAGCGATTGTGGTTTAGTGGCTTGCACCATGGCATAAGCACCTTCGCTATACCACCATTGCTGTACAAATTGTGCAAATTGTTTTTCGGCTTCGGTCATGGTGTTGGGATCTTCCTGTCCCATGGGGTAGCCAATATCGGTAAAATGTACGCCCGCCACTACATCCGGGTATTTTGATGCCAAAGCCTTGGTAACGCCCATGCCAACATCGCCACCAGCCGCGTAAAATTTAGTATAGCCCAGGTTTTCGGTCATCAATATTTTCCACAGATCGGCAACCGCTTCGCTGGTGATAGCCGTTTTTTCAGAGAATCCGAAACCTGGAATGGATGGAATAACCAGGTCGAAACTTTGATCGCCCCTGGTTAATAAGGGGATGATCTTGTGGAAACGATAGTAGCTATCCGGCCAGCCGTGGGTTAACAAAAGCGGCCTGGAATTTTTGCCTTCACCCTTAATATATTGAAAATGAATTTTTATACCATTTACATCAGCCGTGTATTGCGGGTACTTGTTCAGTTCAGTTTCCTGCTTGCGCCAGTCATAATTATTGATCCAGTAATTTACCAGCTCTTTAAGATAAGTTTCGTTGGTGCCAAAGTTCCAGCCGGAGCCTTCTGCTTCACCCGGCCAGCGGGTGTTTTTTAAACGGGTTTTCAGATCATCTAACACGGGTTGAGGTACCGATACTTTAAATGTTGTTGTGTTCTTCATTGTTGATATTTTGGGAGTTTGTGAATGACAGATTGCTACGCTCAATAACAGTGGCACGAAAAGAAGAGTTTGAAATTTGCTCATAGTAGTTTATGGTTTGGTTTGAACAAAATATATTCGCGAATCACCCTCGTTTGGGAATACGGGCTTGGGTATCTAAATGTAACAAACACGATACAAATAATTTAAAGAATAAGCTTTTTGGGGAAAGTGGGGGAGATGTAAGATATAAGAGTCAAGAGTCAAGAGTCAAGAGTCAAGAGTCGAGAATCAAGACAAAATACACGCGTCATTGCGAGGTACGAAGCAATCCCTAAGCTATACAGGGGCGTTTTGCATGGCGTATACCCGCTCTTGGCCGCGGGAGGGCCAGTCACTTTTGTCGCCACAAAAGTAACCAAAAAGGCTGTCAGCAGAAATGCTTCTTTGCCGCACGAGCCTCTACCCTGCAAATCAGCCAGAACCACGGGCTACTAAACCTTACCTCCACTTCGTTCGCTCATTATCCCACGCTTCAGGTAAGATTCGCTATGCCCTTGCAACCGCACAATCCCCCATTGTTCTGTCTGCTTTCGCCCGAAGCTTATCTGCTGACGGGGAAGGGAAAGTGGTTGTTCTTAACCACTAATTCACTAATTAAGATATTTATCCAAATACCCGCTTTTTTTCAGGAAATCTGTATAGTCTTTAATATTCAGGATTTCATAAATGGCCTGTTTTTTATCTGTTGCTTTGGCATAATAGTGCGCGGTGATCTGGTAGCCTATCCAATAGCCCAGGTCATTGGGGCGGTCGTCTTTTTTTGAAGTTCCGTAAAGCCAGTCGTTGCGCTCGGTACCGTTCATCAGGGAAACAAACTCTTTGCAAAGGCGGTCGGCGTGTGCATTACCGTAGTTGTTCGCAGCATCGTCGCCACGTGTTCCGGATATCAGTTCGCCTATAAAATCGGCACTGCCTTCTATTATGCTTTGCTGCAACAGGGTAGGGTTTTCGCCAGTTAGGTTTTGTTGAAAATGGATCAACTCATGGGCCACAATGCCCGGCAGACCATCAATATTGTTTTGCATTTCGGCACCGATAAATAAACCCTGATCGCCGGAGGTTCCGCCTGAATTATAAGCACCGATCACAAAATAAACCGGCGGAAATTTGGCCTGCGGGTACAAATATTTCAAAGCATAAAAGGTACTGCGACACTGCTTTTCCTTTTCTTTTATCCGCAGGGTGTTGGTCCTTACTTTTTCATAATCGGCCTGGCGCTTTTTAACCATTTTGTACAGGTTGTCGGCACTCCGGATGCGGTAGGGTGTAAAACCCTTTACGCCATCGCTGCCAATGTCGATATATTCTTTACCAAAAGTGTTTACGGAAGTGTCTTTTTTATAATGATCAAAAGCTTTCCAAAAATTGTCGATGTCGCCGGCTACAAAGCGGGCGCTGTCGGGCAAGTTAGAGAAATTGCTTTGCGCAAAGCCATGTGCATAAAAAGTTAGCAATAGAGCCGTAAGGATGATGGGTTTAAGGTGTTGACGCATGGTGAGATAATAGTTTTGTATGCAAGACGCAAAAGGAATAAAAAAGGTTGCAATTTTTTGATCAAATTATTTAAAGCATCTTTTTTCTTAACACGTCATTGCGAGGAACGAAGCAATCTCGTAGCTATACAGGGCGAATAATGCAAATCGTAGAGCGCTCAATTGCCGCTGTGGCTGTTACTTTGTCTTGATACAAAGTAACCAGACCGAGCGAAGCGAGATAATGAGTACCAATAAAAATAAACAACAACGAATAACATCAAGTCACCAGAAATGCTTCTTTGCGCACATGCCTTTACCCTGCAAAGCGTGCAGAACCACGGGCTGCTAAACCTTACCTCTACTTCGTTCGCTCATTCCTCTGCTTCGGTAAGGTTTGCTAATACCCCTCCATCCGCAAATGCCATCATTGTTCTGCCCGCTTTCGCCCGAAGCTGTTCTGCTGACGGGGAAGAAGGAGGAAATTTTTTAGTCAATAATTCACTAAATCATTAATTCAATAATTAAAACCATCCGAAGCTGTCCTGCCGACGGGGGAAGAAAAATGTACGTCATTGCGAGGAACGAAGCAATCTCTATGCTATACAAGGCGAAGATGAATATCGTAGAGCGCTCAATTGCCGCTGGGGCTGTTACTTTGTCTTGATACAAAGTAACCAAAAATCAAGTCAGCCGAAATGCTTCTTTGCCGCACAAGGCATTTGCCCTGCAAAGCCGACAGAACCACGGCTGCAATTATTTTGCCCTACTTCGTTCGCACAACCCCGAGCTTCAGCAAAAACTTGCTATGCCCCTACAGCCGCACTTGGCCTCCATTGTTCTGCCCGCTTTCGCCTGAAGCTTATCTGCTGACGAGGAAAGAAAGGGGACTTAATAGTATAAATTCATTAATCCACTAAATCACTAATTCAATAATTAAAAAACCTTATGACTTTTGTCAGATAAAACAATTCTTATATTTGTAAGGTAAACTTATAAGTTTTCTTAATGAATCATGACAGAGCAAAAAGATTTCCTGCTGGCTTCTGAGCTGCGTACCGTGGTAACACGGCTGATCAAAAAATTGCGTAAACAATCATCCACAGCCGATAAACTGTCGCTCACCGAGCGATCGATCATCGCGCTTTTGGATAAACATGTGGAATTGCTGCCCAATGAACTTGCCGCGATGGAGAAGATCACCACACAAAGCATGTCGCAAATATTGAGCAAGCTGCAGCAGATGGACCTGATCAAAAGGCGTATTTCTGAAACGGATAAGCGTAAGGCCATCATTACCTTGTCTGATATGGGGCGCACGCTGCTGAACCAGATCCGTAACGAGCGCAACGAATGGCTCAATAAAGCCCTGGAAGCCACCTGCACCACAGAGGAAAAAGAACTGTTGAAACAGGCCATAGGCCCCTTAACCAAATTAGTTGATTTCGATTAAGGTTGAAGGTGAAAAAATCACTAACTCACTAAATCAATAATTCAGTCATTATTAAACGGATGAATATAAGCACATTTAATGCCTTTAAGAGCCGCAACTACAGGCTGTATTTTGCCGGGCAATCCATATCTTTAGTAGGTACCTGGATGCAGAAAACCGCGGTAAGCTGGGTTATCTACTCGCTTACCCACTCGGAGTTTATGCTGGGGCTTACGCTGTTTGCCAGCTTGTTCCCGTCGTTTTTATTCTCGTTTTTAGGTGGTGTGGTGGCCGATCGTTATAACCGTTACCGTTTACTGCTGCTCACACAGGCCGCATCCATGATACAGGCGCTGCTGCTTACCGCGCTGGTATTCTGGGGGCATTATGTAGTGTGGGAGATCATCGCGCTGAGCGCCGTACTGGGTCTCATCAATGCCTTTGATGTGCCCGCCCGGCAATCGTTGGTGTATGAGATGGTGGATAACAAAGCCGACTTGCCCAATGCCCTCGCCCTGAACTCTTCCATGGTTAACTTGTCACGGCTTATTGGTCCGGGTATAGCCGGACTGGTGCTGGAAAAATTTGGCGATACCATATGTTTCGGGGCCAATGCCTTCAGCTTTATAGCTGTAATAGGTTCCTTACTGATGATGCGCTTACCCAAAACGGAATCTAAAAAACACGATAAAAATATCTTCTCTGAGTTGAAGGAGGGTTTTGTTTACATCAGCAATACGCCGTCCATCAAATCCATACTCATCATGCTGGCTGCCATCAGCTTAATGGTATTGCCCTTTAGTACCCTGATACCTGTGTATGCCAAAGATATTTTTAAGGGTACAGCATCCACTTTTGGGGTTTTGGATAGTGTAATAGGCCTTGGCGCATTCTCGGGCGCTATTTACCTGGCCTCGCTTAAACCCGGTCATAACCTCAAAAAGATCCTGGCTGTTAATACGCTGATATTTGGCGGCGGACTGGTCATTTTTTCGCACATGCCCAGTTATCCGCTGGCCTTATTGTTTGCAGCGGTTACCGGTTTCGGGATGATGTCGCAGATCACCATCAGTAATACGCTGATCCAAACTACGGTGGCGCCGGACATGCGCGGCCGGGTGATCAGCTTTTACGCCATGGCATTTTTTGGGATGCAACCGCTGGGTGGTTTGCTTGTAGGTTCGGTATCACAATGGATAGGTACCGCCGATACCGTGATGCTGGAAGGTATAGTAGCCCTCATTATCGGGATACTGCATTTCCGTTTCCTGCGCAAAACCCAACTTCAGAAAGATACCGTGCATACGCTGGAGCAACAGCCTATGAATACGCTTAGTTGAGTTAGAATCAAGAGTTAAGAATCAAGATATAAGACAAACCTTTGCTACCTTCGCTACCGCAAGCGTCCCGCTTGTGGTACTTAAGACGTACAGTTACCATCACAATGACCACAAGCGGGACGTATGCGGTAGCGCGGGGAATCTCTTTTGTTGTAAATTTACTTAATGAAAATTTCAAGATTGATTAAAAAAGTTTAGTTAACACTATGATAAGATAATTAATAGCATATATTTATATGATATTAACCTTAAAACCTTATCATGGCAGATCAAAAGTCTTTTCCTAGTATCCCTACTAGTCACTGGCAAAATTTAAGAACTCAATTCAAAAAAAGTATTCCAGGGTCAATAACAACCAATTATTTAGCTTCAATTTTAAATATGAGTGAAGCTTCAGCTGGAGGAAATATATTGCCGGGGCTCAGAAATATTGGCTTAATAGACTCCGACAATAAAACTAATCAAGAAATGGCAAAAAAGTTTAGGGACGATAGTGCCTACCCTCAACTATGTCAAGAAATAATCAAAAAAAACTACCCACAAGAATTAATAGATGCATTTCCGGACAAGGATTCAAATAAAGACAGAGTTAAAACTTGGTTCATGAATCACACAGGGTCTGGTGAGTCCGCAGCGACAAAGCTGTCAAATTTTTATATGACATTACTTGATGCTGATCCAGCTCCATTTACTGCAGTTAAGACTGGAAGTACTGCTAGAAAGGATACGAATAAACCTAAAAAAGAAAAAACAAAAGATAAGAAAAATCCGGATGAGGTAAAATCATCCCCGCAACAGAACCACGAACAAGCTAATCAAAGTCAAAATCCAAGTCCAAACGACAAAAGGAATGCTCCTGATTTAAACATCAATATACAAATACATATTTCATCTGATGCTTCACCTGATCAAATCAAAAGCATATTTGAAAATATGGCGAAATACCTATACAAAAATTAATTTAGATGAGTGTTGAATTAGAAAAATTCATAAATCTTGTAATCGATATTGATAATCTTGCGCCTAAACAATGGCTCCCACCTGCAGAAGGGACCGAAGCAAAAAGCCAAAATATAATATTTGTACCTTTGGTAAAAGGAACAAGAAGCTATATTGAGAAGGTTGCAAATCAAATTAATGGTTGTTATGAATATGGTTGGTTTGATGCATGTGCTGTCATGATCAGACGTTTGCTTGAAACATTAATTATCGAAGTTTTTGAATATCATAAAATACAGTCTAAAATTCAAAAAAATGGCGATTACCTTTATTTAAGGGACTTAATAAGTATAACTCTATCCGAAACAAGTTGGTCTCTAGGACGAAACACTAAAAGTGCTCTGCCAAAGCTGAAAGATATTGGGGATAAATCTGCCCATAGTAGACGCTACAATGCAATTAGGCATGATATTGATGATATAAAACTTGATCTAAGGTTGGTTCTTCAAGAATTATTGGTATTGGCTAATCTTAAATAAATCCGCGCATGTCAAATATTCAAAGATATTTCACTACTTTTTTATCAAAACAAGAATTTGGCTTAGCTAGAACCATTGTTGGGCAGGTGAATTACGATACTTATTATTTGGAACTTATTATATCAATTGAAGAGTCAAATATCAATATAAAAGAATTCATTAGTTACTTAAATCTCATTTATAGAATGGATGGATTAATGAGCGAAGGAGGCTATAATCGTTATACACATAATTACGGTTCTCAAATAAAAATAAATGAAATTAGGATTGGTTCGATAGAAATTATTATTCAAAAAATATTTGAATCAATCGAAGCCGATAAACTGACTCTTATATGGCTTGCATTAAAATACTTGGGGACGATTTTTATATCAACAAGTAGCTCAATTTTGCTTTTTTATAAAGCTCTTAATCAAAGAGAGGAATTTCTAGAAAAAAAGGATCGACGACTATTAAGAAAGCATATTCGAGAGGTAATTGAAGAAGAGGTAGAGCTTACTGAGTTAGACAAAAAACATAAGGCTAAATTAGTTGATATGTTGGATGAGCTATATGTAAGAAACAAAAAATTAATACCGGCCGCATCAAGATTTGTGAAAAATTCGGTAAAGGAAGTTATATTAAAAGCTAAGAAGCGGTAAAGGATTATAGTTCCTCTCGCTGTGGCAAGCGTCCCACTCGCTACCGCAAGCGTTCCGCTTGTGGTATTTTAGATAGACTAATGTACAGTTACCACGAAGATGGCCACAAGCGGGACGCTTGCGGTAGCGGGTGAATACGCTTAGTTGAGTTAGAATCAAGAGTTAAGAATCAAGATATAAGACAAACCTTTGCTGCCTTCGCTACCGCAAGCGTCCCGCTTGTGGTACTTAAGACGTACAGTTACTTTTACTCCAATAAACTCAGTAGGCTTTATAGCAAAATTCGTAAATAACATCGCCAAAAAGTAACCAACTCTTAATCTACATTAAGGGTATTTCTTAAGCTTGTTTGTTGGTTGCGTATTCCTTTACGCCTCATCTTTGTGTTGTTATTAAAACAACGAACGGTTGAAAAATTAATGCGTATTATGAAAGCAGCAGTAACCCCTAAAGCGGGCAATCCCAACATAATTGAAATACAAGAGAGACCAAAACCCGAAGTGAAACAAGGCTGGATCCTGATCAGGATCAAAGCCTTTGGCATCAACAGATCGGAGATATTTACCAGGCAGGGCCATTCGCCCAATGTAAAGTTCCCCAGGATACAGGGGATAGAATGTGTAGGCGAGGTAGAAGAAGATGCTTCCGGCACCTACAAAAAAGAACAGAAAGTAGCGGCGATCATGGGCGGTATGGGGCGCGATTTTGACGGCGGCTATGCCGAATATGTCGCGGTTCCTTTAGGAATTACTTTCCCTTTTGAAAGCGATCTGCCATGGCATGTTTTGGGCGCTATACCAGAGATGTTCCAGACGGTATCCGGATCGCTTACCCAGGCTTTGGAGGTTCAAAAAGGAGAAACACTATTAATTCGCGGCGGAACTTCATCTATCGGGATGCTGGCCTGCCAGCTGGCTAAACATTATGGACTATCGGTGATTACCACCACCCGAAACCCTGATAAAGCACAGCATTTGAAAGCCAATGGCGCCGACTATGTTTTAATTGACGACGGTGAGGTTAGCAGCAAACTGAAAAGTTTATTTCCCGAAGGTGTGGATAAAGTGCTCGAACTCATCGGGACAGTAACACTCAAAGATTCACTAAAATGTATCCGGGCTAAAGGCGTGGTTTGTATGACAGGAATATTAGGTAATGAGTGGACGATGAAAGAATTTACCCCTATGGGCGATATTCCCTCTTTAGGCCGGTTAACGATTTATGGTGGAGATGCCGGCAATTTAAATCAGGATCTGCTTCAGGATTTTATCAATACCGTGGCTAAAGGGGAGATCAATTTAAACATTGATAAAGTATTTAAACTGGATGAGATCGTAGCGGCTCATACCTATATGGAAAGTAACCAGGCTAAGGGAAAAATAGTAGTGGAAATATAAACCCATATGGGAGCGAAGAGGGGGGCTGTCAGCCAATTAATTTTTTATATTTATCATACAAAGTTTAACCCCTTAAAAAATGATAAACGGTAAAAAAAATTGGTATCAAAGGCATACAGACTCGCTTGCCTTCGGTCAGCGCCTGGCTGATTCTGTGGCAAGCGGCATGGGTTCTTGGCGATTCATCATCATTCAAACCATCATTGTTGCTGTGTGGATGTTGCTCAACGTGGTGGCTATTATTGGCCACTGGGATCCTTATCCCTACATTTTATTAAATCTATTATTCTCCACCCAGGCAGCCTATGCCGCACCGATTATCATGATGGCCCAAAACCGTCAAAATGAACGCGACCGCGCTCAGGCCAATGAGGATTTCCATACCAACGTGGAAGCCAAAAAAGAAATTGAGGAATTACAACTGCGCTTAAACGCCATCGAAACAGATAAGCTCGACAAGATTCTGGCCCTGCTCGAGAAATTGGATAAAAATAGCTAAGTAATTGGTGCAAGTTACGGTCGAATAGCCCAGGTCAGGCCGTCGGCCCCGCGTATATCGATATGGCCGGTTATTGTTAAAGTTTTGAGATCTACCACTGCTACGTAATTATCGCCGGTGCAGCCAATAAAGGCGCGTGATCCATCAGGGTCTACCAGTATACCTGCGGCGCCGTGGCCTGTATTTAGGCGTTTTAATTCCTGGTGCGATGCCGCATCGTAAATGAATAGATCGCCGGTTCTGAGGCTGGTGATCAGCACACGCTTGCCATCGGGCGTAAACTGGAGCCGGTTAGCGCCTACTGCCTTCGCGTCAATATTGCCGGTTAACTTTTTGGTAGTTAAGTCGATGATAGAAATGATTCCGTCGGTAGCACCTGCGGTCCATAATTCACGGCCATCGGGCGATACATCAAAGCCCTCCGATCCTTTAGCCACCGGGATAACGGTTTGTACCCATTCATGATAGGCCGGAGGTGTAGCGTTGTCCTCCAAAATGCTCACCGTTGCTGCATTAACATTGGTTGTATAAACCTTTTTTCCATCGCGGGTTACATAGATCATGTGGGTCCGGTCCTCTCCGGTCCCCATGGCCCAATCGAATTTGGCGCTTGCCGGATCGTAGGAACCAACAGCTTTAGAGCCTTCTGCCGAGAACCACACCTTGCCATTAGCAAAAGCTAACCCATGCAGCCCCATTAGCGGCCGGGTATCCAGGGAGGGCAGGGGTTTTTGCGCCACCAGATCGATTACACTGAGTTCGTGCAAACTTCCGCCACCGTAGATCGAAACGTAGGCCGTTTTTCCATCGGCTGAAGCGATAACTTCATGCGGATCGGAACCTACCGGGATGCGCGCGATAACTTTCAGGCTAACCGGGTCAATGATGGCCAAAATATGATCGCCTTTGGAAAGCGCGAGCAGGGAACGTGCAGGGGTTGATTGCGCGGCACATCCGGTTGCAGCAAAAATTAAGGGGACTAATAAAAAGCTTACAGCCACTAATTTGACCAGGCCGAATTTTACGATTTTAAAGATGGGGTTGTACGCTGCTTTGTTCATAGGGTTTACAGATTGAAGAAACAGGTAATGATTTGTTGATCATGTATTTACCGGAAAGTTACCATAATTATATGATTTTTAACGCTGGCTACCTTGCAGTTGCCGAAACGATAGTGATGCTTTTAGTATATTAGATGCCTGATTAGTATCGCTTTTATGGATAAAGAAGCACTCACCACATTTCTCCTGAACAGCAACCTGGTTTCCTTATCCTCGGCCCAGGAAATTGTCAGGCAATTTAACCACAAAGTCATTCTTAAAAATCAGTTTCAACTAGAGGCCGGAAAAATATGCGACCAATACCTGTTTCTTGAAAAAGGTTATATGCGCACATTTGCGCATGATACCGAAGGTAATGAGGTTACCACAGGGTTTTGCTCGCCTGGTCAGATCATATTGGAGGTGTCGTCTTTTTTTAACCGTACACGGTCAAAAGAAAATATCCAGGCATTAACAGATTGCGAGGGCTGGTATATCACCTATGAACAGCTCAATCAACTTTTTCATGCCCTGCCGGAGTTTAGGGAATTTGGGAGATGGACACTGGTAAAAGGGTTTTCTCAGTTGAAAAACCGGATGTTGCTGATGATCACCGAAACAGCCGAAGAGCGTTATGTGCATCTGTTAAAAACCAATCCCGAGATATTTCAACAGGCGCCTTTAAAAAACATAGCCTCATACCTGGGTATTACCGATACATCGTTAAGCAGGATCCGGAAAGAATTTTCGAAGAAATAGTAAACGGTTCATTTCTTACCAATTGGTAAGATGCGATTGCTGAAAGCTAAAAGCAATTAATTACTCCCCGCTACCGACAGACATCCCGGTAGCGGGGGAGTATATTCAGGATGCTTAGTTAACCGGTACAACGAGCGGCTTTCCTTTTTCAACCACGTATGTGGCGAGCTCCTTCGCGTTGTTAGTGCCCACATTTTTGGCTGAATGAACTGTGCCGGCCGGGATAAACAACACATCGCCGGCTTTCAATGTCACCGGTGGCTTGTCGGCTACCTGGTATTCCAGTAAGCCTTCCAATACGTAGATGATCTCTTCACCAGGGTGCTTATGCTTAACGGCCAGGGCTCCCGGTTCAAAATCGATGCGTGCCTGTACAGTCTCATATCCGGAAATACTGAGATCATGACGCTGCAGATCATTTCGCTTAACGCCCTGCTGCTGTGCCGAGGCGGAGGTTGAGATAGTTAATAAGGTCAGTGCAACTATAATAATGATGCCGGCAAGGATGTCTTTTTTCTTTTCCATGGTTTGAGTTGTTGTTTTATAGATACAAAGTTGTGCTTAATAGCGCCTTCATTCAACCGCTAAATAGGGTAAATGGACAATAGGTGAGCCGAAATGGACATACGCCGCCCTGAAAATCTTCCGTGTTTATAAAAATAAAGCCCTTGTTATCCGAATGTTATCTTTTTGCAATTAATTGCAATATTTTGCATAATAATGCAAAATATTAAATTTTATTGCATATTATTGCATTGTAAAATTCAACTCATCTTTAAAAATACAACATATGAGCGATCTTAGAAAAGCCAGAATAGCCAATTCGTTAATGTTTTTAGTTTGTGGTTTGGGTGTGGCCAGCTGGGCGCCATTGGTACCGTTGGCCAAAACAAGGCTCGGGCTGGATAATGGCAGTCTGGGGCTTTTATTATTATTTTTTGGTGTTGGCGCCATGATCACTATGCCGCTTACCGGTAAGCTGGTTACCTGGTTTGGGAGTAAAAGGGTTATTGTGGTTTCGGGTACCTTGATCGCGGCCATATTGCCTTTGTTGCTGATCCTGGATCATACCTATCAAATGAGTATATGTCTGCTCATCTTCGGGGCATCAACCGGGGGCATTAATGTAGCTATGAACGCGCAGGCCATCAAAGTGCAGCGGTCCTACGGAAAACATATCATGTCGTCCTTTCATGGCTTATACAGTATAGGTGGTTTGGTAGGTTCCCTGGGCTTTGGCCTGCTGCTCAAAGCGGGGCTTGATGCCATGTCAACCATTATTTTTATATCCGTTTTGCTGGTGCTGATCACCTACTCGCAATTCTCCCGTTTAATGAGTGATGATGCCGTGGAAGCACCGGTACAGACCCGCAAAGGTTTTACACTGCCTTCGGCCACATTGCTGATATTGGGTGCTATCTGTTTTATATCAGCCCTGGCCGAGGGGGCCATGCTGGATTGGAGCGCTGTTTTTTTAACCGCTAACCGGCATTTAAGTATCGAATTTGCAGGCGTAGGTTATGCCATGTTCTCTGTAGCCATGGCCATTATGCGTTTAACAGGCGACAGTGTTATAGCGGCTGTAGGAAGACTAAAAGTGGTGATATGGGGCAGCATCATCGCGTCGGCAGGATTGATCATTGCTGTTTGCTTCCCGTATGTGAGTTTAGCCCTGGTGGGTTTCCTGATGGTGGGATTGGGTTGTGCTAATATCATCCCCATTTTATTTTCAACGGCGGGTAATATGCCGGGGCTTGCGCCGGCTTATGCGCTCCCGGTGGTTACGTCTATGGCTTATGCGGGTATCCTGGCTGGTCCGGCACTTATCGGTTTTATAGCCCAATTGCTCACGCTGCCGCTGGCACTGGGCGTTATCGGGATATGCATTTTATTTGCCGGCCTCATCTTTAAAATAAGCGACGGCAGGATTAAGCACAGCCAGGTAGCAGAGGAAGCCGAAGAAGTAATTCATAGCAACATATTGACCGGCGAATAAAGCGCACACCAGTTAATTTAAATACCTATCCAACTTGCGTTTTTTGCCGGTAATACGCAGTATAAAGGTCGCTGCCTTAAAAAGAAGTTTTTGTAGCAACAGCGGGATCCCGGGCAGATAGCCCTCGCTTAGTTTAACAAAATACAGCTTCACTAAAAAATTAGCAGGCAGTCCGTCTTTACCCGCAGCACCTTCATTGGCAACGCCATAAGCCAACTGGAACGCTTTTACCAGGCCACCGGCTGGTCGTGCCTCCACAGTAAATGTAAGGGGTTCGTCCCTGTCATTGGCAAAACGGTGCAGTTGACCTATTTCCGCGGTAATGCTTTGACCTTCGTTTATCCTGTGATGTTGTTCTGCCTTACCGAGGTAAAAATCCAATGTCCCTTTTATCACGGTAAAAATTTCTATAAAATCTGTGTGATAATGCAATGGAGGACTTGGTCTGCGGGCCGGTAAAAAGATTTCGTATTTGTTATACAAGCCATTATTATCCTGTTCACTCACCAATAGGGTTAGGGTTTCGCCGGTTTTAAGGTTACCAATGGTTTGATGTGATTTCATTTAGTTAAATCATTAATGGTTTTTATTGTGAAAATTAAAACATATATGATGTTTATATAATAAATGTTTCATTTTTTTACTTTTATACCACAAATGAACTATTATGAACAAAACCGCGGAATTGGTACTGCTGTGGGCACGGTATGAAGAAACACATCCTGATGCTGAAATAAGAGATTTTTGTAGTGAACACTTATTAAGTGAGAGGAAGAGCCATCAGCATACCGAATTTCTGGCGGATTTTGTCCCCGCTGAAAAAGAAAGCGTGCTTGCTAAATTATTAGGAAGGCTGGTAAAGCTGCATACCACTTATGCCATGATGACTTTAAAAGAAAAAGGGATAGGTAGTTTTGAGGAGTTTACATTTTTGAATACGATATTGGCGACAGGTAATCCTCGGAAAAGCGACGTTATAAACGAAAACTTTATAGAGCTTTCATCTGGTTTGTTAGTGATTGACAGGTTAAAGAACCGGGGATATATTACCGAAACCGATGATGAAAATGATAAGCGTTCAAAAAGGGTTGAATTGACTGCTGATGGAAAAGAAAAGATACAAGCCTGCCATCAACTCATGGATAAATTGAATAAATCATTTTACAATGATCTGCCCGAAACGGATATCAACCTGTTGATAGAAATGCTTAAACCACTGGAGATCAAGTTATCGTCATTATGGCTCAGGAACCGTAAAAAGCCATTTGATGAAATTTATAAGGGCTCAGGATGACAGCATCCTTTTTTATAGTGGCAAGGAATGATTTAGCCAACAGGGCCTGGATACATGATGCTAAAACCTGTATATTTATATATCATAAATAAACCAAATGGATACTCAAGCCATAGCGCTCGACTGGATAGATGCCTGGAATAAACGGGACATCGACAGGATCATGACGCACTACATAGACGATATTGTATTTTACTCGCTCACCGTTATCAAAAGGTGGAATATTGCCGATGGTAAGATCATCGGGAAAGAGAACTTAAGGGCGCATTTCTTGAAAGGCCTGGAGCTGGCCCCAAACCTGTATTTTGAGTTTATAGACGTGTTGAGCGGAACCGACGGCATCACCATTATTTACAAACGGGAAACGGGAGCGCTGGTGGCCGATGTAGCCGTTTTGGACGAAAATGGCAAGGCTACCCTGGTGAAAGCTTACTACGGACAAGCCAGATAAGTAGTCGATCCAACAAATATTGGCGCTTAACTTATCTTTTCATAAAAATTCTCCACCTGCTGCATAGATTGCTTTTGATATTGCAGTGGCGAGCAGCCGGCAAACTCCTTGAATGAACGTATAAAATGCGATTGATCAGCATAATCGTTTTCATAAGCCAGA
>Ga0105239_10002365_pt1 | contig 24043 bp, 27 predicted proteins | sample KBSC44metaG_FD_92761 | JGI IMG/M metagenome (GOLD analysis project Ga0105239, IMG submission 92761) | Corn rhizosphere microbial communities from Kellogg Biological Station, Michigan, USA - KBS C4-4 metaG | ecosystem: Host-associated > Plants > Roots > Rhizosphere > Soil | place: Michigan, USA...
CCGGGATGTCCGTGTTCTCCTTTGCTTGCATGGTGGACAAGATCTCACGGAAGCGATTTTGCCGTTTGTAAGCAAACGGCATTTTGAGGAGGACGTCCTGCACGTCCTTATATGATACCTGGAAATCGCTCGACGCGCCGGCCACGAACCCACAAGCGGAGCACACAATATAGCCGTCGGTTGTAACGTTCCGCCCCGCGCACTTCTCGCACTTGATGTTGTCGACGTACAGGTCCTTTGGGTTGACGTACATGGGATCGACCGCCCTGTAGTAGTCGTTCATCAGCCTGTCCTTCTCGACGTTATCCAGCTTGGCGATGTAGTTCGTGATGCCGCCCGACCGGTCGGGTTTCAACGCCGTGACGTTCCCTTCCCTTGTAGCCTCGACGTAGTCGCTGATGATGGCCTGCGTGTCGAGTAGGTACGCATACTCTTCCTCCCTGCTCTCGATGCTCTTGATCTCCCGCTCCAGGTCACGGCGCCGTCCGCGGTCGGTCGTCGAGAGCAATTCGGCACGTTTGGCCGGGAGGGATGTTTGGAGATCCTCAAAGTAGCGCAGCTTTTCCTTGTGCGCGGTGAGGATGTCGGAGGGTCCCCGTGGGACGCTCTTCTTTTTCTTCGGCTGCGGTTGCAGCGCCAGTTTGTTGGACAATTTGAAACACGACGTGGTAGCTTTTCTCGGTTTACTTTTCTTGGTCTTTCCCAGCGACTTCTTGGGGCTGGCGGAGCACGTGAAGCCACCGATGAGGTCCGCGAGAGAGAAGGGCTGATTAGCGTCGACCTCAAAACACTCTGCGTCTGCATTGGTGACTGTCATCGCTTGCAGAATCACCAGGTCCCCGTTCCTTATATACCATCACAAATAACTTCGAGTCATGTGGCGCGTTTCCGACCAGTGACCGACGAGGACAAACTTTTTTCTCGCGGAGGAACACACATAATATGTCTGACGTTTACTCTGCGGTGCAGTGGAAGGAGTACGTGCACACCCGTTTGGCCGAAGCGGTAGACCTCATGGAGTCTGGGCTGATGCACAGGAATAAGGCGTGGCTTGAACGGGCGAGGGAGCAGCTGAAAACGCTGCTCTCCATGGAGCCCGCCGCGAAGAAGCTCCTCATACGTTGCCTTGAAGCGTTGGTAGTGGTGGACGCAGGAAACGCGCTGAGCTACTTGCACGAAGCGCTCACTCTCGATGAGCGGGAGCCCACGGTCCTGAACAACCTTGGCTTTGTTCACCACAAGCAGAGGCGGGATTACGATCAAGCGGCTTTGTACTACCGGAAGTGCCTGGATGAAGATTCCAATTTCAGTCAGGCGTACCTCGGACTGGCAGACATTTATCAGGCTCTCGGTGCAACGCATATGCAGAGGTCACTCCTTGAAAAAGCGGCGGTGCAGTGTCCCAATGACGGATCTGTCTTACTCGCCCTCGGGACTTCCATGGTAAGCATGAAGAAGGACCTGCAGAAGGCGTATGCCAACCTCGCCAGGGCGGGCGATACTGCCGGTGCTTCAGTCTACTGCCGCTCAGCTTCCCTGACACAACGCGCGCACATCCACCGCCTCGGCGGGGACGTTGTTGAGGCGGCCCGGTTGTACAAGGAGGCCGCCACCGCTTGGCCGGAAAATCAAGAGGCCATACTCGGCCAGGTGGATATCATGTATAAAAACCCGCTCCCCGGTGCCACAAAAGCCGACGTAGACCAAGCGGCGAAGGATTTACTTCCCAAATTCGACCTAACCAAAGTCCCCGAAAGGAACATGGATGCAAGCCATGTGCCGAAGGTTGGATTCCTGTGGAACTCTGCTGTGCAGGCCTGCTTCGTGAACTTCCTCTTTGAGCTCTCCAGCTGGGACGTCGTGGTGTACAGCACTGATCTGAAAGCCCCCGGTAAAGGCAAATGGACACAGCGGACGGTGCGCGACCTTCCAGCCGAGGTAGCCGCAGAAGTCATGCGAAGCGACGGTCTGGACGTGCTCGTCGACCTCATCGGAACGGGCCCTGGTGCTCGTGCAGACATCCTTGCGCAACGCCCGGCAGCAGCGGTCAGGTCGTTGGAATTACTCGGCCTCCCGGAGCGGGTGAGCGCCGGGATATGCTACAGCGGTGCCGCAGCCACGAGCGATGTTCCCTTTCTGCGCGATTGCATGAAAACAGAGTGGCGCCAAGGTCCGCTGACATTGGGTTACCTCGGTCCGTTGTCCTTTGTTTCGGACGAGTGCCTCTCGTCGTGGTTACATGTCTTGACGACCCTCCCCGAAGCACGCCTGGTGGTGATTGATGTCGCTTTGGACAGCAGTCACATGAAAGAGATGTTTCTCAAACGCGTTCCCTCGGAGATGAGGAAAAGGTTCGTCTGTTTATCGCACGAAGCGACTTTTGAACGCCGTTTGAAGCTGTACCGCTTGTTTGACGCCTACCTGGCGCCGTTTCCCGCGTGCCCCCATTTGCAGCTGTTCGAAGCGCTCCTCATGAACATACCCGCCCTCACCCGGGCGACCGTCACGAGGACACAGGCACCGTCTCCCGTGGACATCTTGAGCGCGTGCGGTATCGCATCCGACACCGTTGCCGGGGGAGACGCTGATCTCGCGAGGCTGGCAGGGGGCATCCGGGGCAAGGCCGCCGAGCTTGGGACGCGAGCGAGGATGCTGGCGAGCCCCCTTGTGGCCCGACAGATGTTCGTGAAAAGATTTGAGGACGACTTGATGGAGGCTTGGGTGTGCTCATAGTGACGCGTCTTGCACCGGGCGCTCAGGGTCGGGGAGGTGGCCCCTGAGCATCTCAAAGCGGGGTTTCCCGTCCGTGTACGTCTGTGGTAGTTTGCGGATCTGCCACCCCTGCATTATCGCGACGTAAAGGTACATCATGCGGTACAATGTCTTGGAATCCACTGTGAGATCGCTGGCGGAAGGCATGTTTACTACTGAAATCCGGTAGAAATTAAATGGGAGAGTTCGGGCGCGTCAGACGCGAGAAAGCGGTATGCCGCAGTAATCAAGTTGCACCTTTCCCCTTTTCAGAAGCCCCAGCTTTTCAGCACTGCTCGTCAAGAGCAGCAGGTTCTCATTGAATTCGTCGCCGTGACCCTCTGAAAGGGACGCCACGTGAGCCAATTCGTGCAGGAGCACGGAAAACAGGACGTTCTCCGGAAACAGGGCGTCCGCCCGGTCGCGGGAGCGCATGCACAGGATCACCTGTTCGCCTTTGTTGACTGTGTAACTCGTCAGCTCTCTGTGCAACCGGCCTTCCGCGAGCACCTGCGGATCGTAGCGCGAGATCAGCCGCGAGACCATGACGGGTTTGTCGCCTTGTTGACGGAGGTGACGCAGCAAACTCATGACCTTGGCGTTCAGCAGTGCCATCATGTCCGCCGTCCTCTTCTTGTCCTCTATGTCGCGGACGAGGTACATGCGGCCATCATACGCCTCGACCTGCACGCGGTCGTCCTTGAGCGAGTAGCGTGCAGAAACCGCGAGGCCCACGAGGAGAAACAACACAATGACAAGAATCGCCACCAACATCAGTCTTGTTTCATTCTGGCAATTTTTTCCCCGTTAACCGTAACCCCAGCTTTCACATGGAGTGGGCACCAAGAGTCGTCAGTCTAATTCATTGCGCGCTCGTCGTGTTTGTTGCTGCCGTGCCTTTTGGTCCTTTCAACCCGGCGTTGCTGTCTTTACATATCGTCATTGTTCTCGGTCTCGTGTCGCACTGGATGATGGGAACAGACGTTTGCGCGCTGACGTACCTGGAAGCGGCTCTGCGGGGCGTCAAGCCTGAGACTTCATTTATTTACTCTGTGGTCGGTCCTGTTTTCAACATCAGTGACGCCACGACAAGACGCCTCGTCTTTTCCTCCACGATCGCGCTCGGCACCTTGAGCGCGGTGAGGCTGTGGAAATATTTGCTTCACCCTCAGCAAGATGGAAAACGTGCGAATGTCCGTTGAGGACGCACAATCCGAGGCGAAAGAGAGGTACCTGTCTGCGGTGCGCTCATACGACCTCGCCGTCTCTCTGGGGAAGAACAATGACGCCGACGCGCTCAGACAGGAAATCAAACGGTGCAGGTTACACCTCGATGAACTCGAAGAGATGAAAGCAGGCTACATCGAACCCGCAGGACCTGCCCAGGGTGTACCTTCCCGCCTCGCCCGCAGCCGGCCCCCGGCACCGTGGAACCGCATCTCTTCGCTTTGACTGCGTTTCGCGACACGCCTGTTTTTCCTGGACTTATATCTCAACACATGAACGACGCTGAGACAATTACTCTGCTGGCGCTGAACAAATACACTAGGCGCCTCACGTGCGCGCTGTACCCCCAGTTGTACGCAGGCATCAGGCAGATCTGGAACACGTCCAAGACCGAAGCCCGCTCCGGTCAGGTGAAGGACACGTTCCAGCAGCATTTGAAACTCGTGCCCCGTTGGAATCAGGACCTCATTGACAAGGTGTACCGCTCGGTCCTTGACGAGCTCCCGCTGCGGTTGCCTGGCGCAACGGCAATCAACGCTCCGAAAATGCTTGAAGACCTCATCGCGCGGGTCCTGCTTCTCAATACCGAGGTGATGGCCTCCCCTTTCAGCGACGGCCGCAAGATCCCTGTGAAAGTCCCACCGGCGGACCGGTTCGTCCATTCATGTTACAAGCATTGTGCGAGGTCCTTCTACGTGAAACATCACCTCCTTGAGGACCGCCCGGAGGTCACGTCCCGCGATCGCCAGTCCAAAAATCTCGACGAAGCGAACGACGCTATCGTCAGGTGCATCGAGGATGCCATCGAGGAGTTGGTTCCTTTGGACAACCTGCTCTCGCAGTCCGTCCCGTCGTCTAAACAGGCACGACCGGAAAGCCGGAGCCGGAGCCGAAGCCGGGGAAGGAGCCCCCCTCCACAGGTCGATAGGACCAGCACCCCGCGGTTATTCGACAGCGAGGACGAGGACGGTGACGCTACTGAGGAGGCTGTAGCTGCTTTCGAGGACCGTCCTCCATCCAGGCCGCCGTCGCCCCAGGCCGGCTTGGGGGAATCCCCTCACTATTCACCCGAACGCGAGTGGCAGCAGCATGACACAGACGACTTCAACGAAGGCAACTGGAAAGGCAATGAAAATGGGAACGACACCGTAGAACCCAGCGGGACCCCAAAGGCTGAAGGAGAGGGGCAGGTCCCCGACGACACCGGTCCGGAAGACACGCTCACCATCCGGTTCAACCCTGCCTCGTCTGACGAAGAGGACAACCGCCGGTCACGCTCTCGCACCCCCATTTCGAGACCCAGGCGATCCTCCAAACCAGCGGGCATCAGCATCAACCCGGCAGATCTCCCGCCCCTCCCTCAAGGAATCTTGAAGTCGCCGGCAAGCCGACCGTCTGACCTGGAGTTGCCAGACCTTGACCGCGAAACGGAGGGAGTGAACTATTTTGATGACGCGTGAGGCGGGCCGCACATTATTTTTGGGGTCAAAGAATAACGTCCTGAATGTCTGCAACAAAGACGGCGAGGTTGCAACTCTCGGCGCGGGGCGCTCAGGATGACCATCTTACGGGGACGGACTACAGCGTTTTCAGAGGAACAGTCCGAAAACACGCACCGTTCACGACGGTGACCATGCCCCTTGAGTTTAACGAGGCTGGCTTCTTCGGCAAGACGCTGACCATTGACGTCGCCCCTCACGGTGACCTACTGAGAAGCCTCCAACTGTACGTGCGTCTTCCGGGATTGATACCGCCCCCGTCGTCATCGTACGTCGGATGGGTCAATTCCGTCGGTCACGCGCTTGTCGACACGGTCGAGCTCATGATCGGCGGGCGGGTCGTAGAGAAACAATCAGGGCTCTTTATGGATGTGTGTCTGCCATTTTCGGTAGAGGCCGGCAAGGCGGACGTGGTGAACAAGATGATAGGCCGTTACGACACGGCGCGTGTTTTGACGAGGAACGCCCTTGCCCCCACTGACATCTACGTCCCCCTCCAGTTTTGGTTCACAAAACGGCTCTCCGCTGCGCTTCCACTCTGTTTGCTCGCTAACCACGAAGTGAAAGTCCGGTTCAAGATGAGAGGTTTTGCAGAGGTCGTCACATACGACGGCGACGTCCCCCCTCAAAAGGTCCCAACGCTCGACGCGCGGGTCCTTGCGGATTACGTCATCTTAGACGACAGGACGCGCGCGGATCTCATGCGCAAGCAATGCCATGAGATCGTGTTCGAGCAATGGCAGAGCATCACCGACAGCTCGATCCCTCCGGGAAAACGATCTGTTCGGCTCGACCTCCCTTTCAGCAATTGCGTCAAAGATATCATTTGGGTCCTCGCGGAGACTGACTCCATCCGCAACAACGACTACTTTTTCTTCGGCCGCCGGGAACCACTGTTTGAAAATGGGGAGTTTTTCACGTCTGCGAGTCTCCTCCTCGATGGAAACGTGCGCTTCCTCAAGCTGCCGGAAAGCTATTACCGCATGGTGACAACGGCCCAACACCACCGATCAGCTGAACAGAGAAACGTGTACACCGTCTCGTTTGCAGAAGCGGCCGACGCTTATCAGCCCTCGGGGACCGCGAACCTGTCCAACTTTGACTCGACAAGCCTCACGTTGGAAATGGTGCCTGATCTGAAAGTGGAGTGCATGGTGTTTCTCTTGGCAAGGGGTTACAATGTTCTGCGAATCAAAGACGGAATGGCGTCTGTGGAGTTTGCCACGTGATCAAAACTCCGAGCCGTACCATTCGAAATCATCCACCGGGTCCTCCCGCAACATAAAATCGTACAAGTCTTCCCCGCTGTCCGGCCCAGTAGAAGAGCAGTGGCGCATCAGAATACCGATAAGTTCCGCCCGCGTACTCGCCCATTCGTCCTGAACAGCCAAAACGTCCCCTACCAGCCGAATTAAGGCGACCTTTTTGGGGGCCCCACGGAGGGACAGCACAGCGCCGGTGCGACGCGAGTCAATCATGGCGTACGGTCGGCTGCCGCTAGTGAGAACACAAAACTTCCGCACGATCTTGTCCAAGTCGTCATCGGTGCCGTCCAGGATGAGCTGTGCGGACGGCGGGTAAGGGATCTTGTCCCACACGTCGCGGAAAAGGTCGTTCCGGAGAACGGCCCTGGGTGAAGGTATGGGGCTCACCGCAACGTCTTTCAGGAGGTCCCTTTGTTCGAAGCGGCTGTGTATGAGCGTTTTCCGCAGGAACTCCCTTCTTTTTGAAATAGGCTCAATGGGCAGTTGCTCGTAGCGAAACGGATCGGTCGTTTTCCCAGCGTCGATGATCTTGAACAGGTCAAAGACATTGTGGGCCCGACCACAGCACGTGAAAACCTGCCACGAAGGCAAGGAAGAAACGGGGTCCCCGACAAGGTCCACCTCATCTCCAATTTGATGTTCGCACCCGTAGGACGCTTCCGCCAACAAGGCACACAAGGCTCGTTTGTTTGTTTCATTGGCCGGAAGTCCAAAATGATCTGCCTGGTACCGCAACTGGCGCTGCCCGGTGAACGTCAGCTTACCAGGATGAGCCAGTATTTGCCACTTGAAGTCCAGACGTTTCGCGGAACACGATATGGCGGCTCGTAGCCTGGAAGCTCTGGTGGCTGACAGTGCGAGCTTTTGATAACCCCCCTCCATTTCCCTGGGGGTCGTCATCAGCACGTCCGGATTCCCACCGTTATGTAGGAGGAGGGTGAGCAAAGCAGTACTGCGCCGACCGAGCGCGGTTTTGACGGGGTGGTCTTCCAAACACGTCGTGTCAGCGCCGTGGAGGATGAAGTCACGGACGACGCGTATATCCGCCGACAGACACGCTTGACTGAAGACCTGCCCTTCCCGAGCGTTCGCATTGACCCCGGCAGCAAGGAGCACCCGGGACAGGTGCGAGTAGCCGCTTTCCACCGATGAAGCCAGGTGCGCAACGCCGTCCTGCCGGAGCAGATCCGGGAAAGATTCAAGCACGAGAAGGACGGCCTGAGATGACCCCTCTACGACCGCTGCATACAGCAACTGACGTGCCGTTGTCTCAGAAACGCTTGTGCAAGGGAGGATTACCCCAAGCAAACTGGGCGCAGAGGTAATAGTCCGCAGAAGGGCATCGTCCGCAATGGTGGTACCGGCACGAAGGAGTTGTCGAAGGGACTCCCTGCAGCCGTGTCTCAGACAGCCGTCCACGAGGCTGAGGGTATCCTTCCCCGCTTTGATGTGGTCTTCAACCCGCCACGGGACCAAATCCCGCGGAAGTGAGGAGGGTCCGTGTAAGTGCATCTGTCCCTTGTCTCAGGGCAATTTTTTCTAGAACCCTGGCGGGTTGGTATCGAACACCTCCGCGGCGCTCATCGGGTTGGCATAACGGGAGAGGACGACCACAAGGGCAGAAATGATCAGGGACGTCACGATGAGCGAGTACCTCGAAGGGGTCGTCGGCTTGCCAGCCGGCACCCGCCATGACAGGACGAGAAACACGAGTATCGCTGTCACCGCTCCGAAATTAAACGGACTGGCCAGTTTCGAAAGGTCCATTGTCTGCTTCTACGCGGGAAAATTAATTGCGAGGCGATGCGGTGAGATGCTGCAGAGCCGCGTCCAGGTTCCGCCAGTCGGCCCCGCGAACAACCTGACCGACGTCCCCGAGCTTCATGGGGTTCCGGTGCCGGAGGTAGGAGCGATGACAAGCCCGCAGAAGACAGGTGAAAGGGTGGCCTTCCACCAGGGGAACCGTCTTCCGGACGTAAACGCACAGGTAGAGTTGATGGATATGGCAGGTCAGATCGGCCAGGCACAAGTCAAGAAGGTCGAAAAGAGGACACGCTGGTGGGAACACTGATCTGCAAAGAGCGCGTTCATCTTCCGTACAGGCGAGGTACGACAAGTGAAGATGCTTTTTGTTCTTCCTGAGATCAGCCGCAACGCGGTACGCCGGAAAGTCAAAAATGGACCGGCGGACGGTCGTGGGGTCGGTGGCGTCAACGAGCAACAGTCCCCGGGCGCCAGCGGGGTTGCAATGCGTCATGGCTTCCCCTTCGTCCCTGGACACCCAGCTCGGCTTCACAGCCCAGTCCGGGAGGGGTTCCGAACATTCTTCAAATGTGTCCATCCGGCGGGTAGCAACGTGAACCGCTGCAGGAACCGCGTGTGGCAACACAATGATGTTCTCTGGGTGTTTCAGCACAAACGAGTAGGTACGCCCTGGCTTGATGGCGTCGAGCAAGGCTGCCTCACCTTCCGGAACGGACTCTTCGAGAAGCTGCCAGAAGGTTTTCTCGCTGGCCCACCGCGCTTTCCTGGCGTCGGGTCGGTGCGCTGTGGTGCAGAGGAGCTTGTCTTCTATCTTGAACACGTTGATGACAGTGCCGTCTTCCGCCACCTGCATGCTCTGTCCCGCTTCAAGTGCGGGAGGAAGCCCACCCAGCCTTTCGACCTTGGGCATCCCCAGCGAGACGAGGCGGCTAAGACCACTGGAGAACACCGCCCCATTTGCTTGGACAACTTCTTTGATGCTGCCGTCTGAGCGCCGAGTCGAATGGACGAAGAAGAGATCCTGATGGTCCGGGAGCTTGCGGATTTTGAAGTACCAAGGGGCCCCTCGGAGCGGACAAGACCTCTTCTTAATGTCGGGACCGTGCTGAGCGAGGAGCTTCTGCAATTCCATTTTGCGGCTGATATTCTTCTTCTGTCACTGTGGACAGCTTTATATTGTCCACCGTCTTGAACGAAACGATGCGAGGAAATCAGTATATGAGAGGTGGCACGGTTGAAACCCCTGTGGCGTGCCCCTTGCCGTCGAAAATGGACCGCTCCCGCCAAAGACTGCAAGCCGAGCGGCGCGAGAAGAATATCTCCGAATACGAAAAACATGACGACCGCAGCCTGCCGGCTTGGACCCTCCTGCTTCCCACTGTTGTGAAGGCCTACGGCATCTGTCCATACCTGAACGTGGACCAGCCGCACCACAGCGAGGAGCGCGGCCGATGGGTCTCGTCACAAACGGACGGAGGCGCTACGTACCGGCAGGAAGTCGACCGCCTCATCAACAGCGAAGATCGTGAGAAACATCGGTTGTGGGAGGAAAGCGCGTTGGCGAGACTCGAAAACATCATCACCCGACTCGGGCGCCGACACCAAGTAGACGTGGCCGCGGTAATCAGCCAGGTGCGGCAGGAACGTGATGCCAAGACAAAAACGAAAAAGGACAAAGCGCGGTATTTGTCGGTGATGCAGGAGGTAGACAGGGTCGCCCGAGAAACGCATGTTGACTTGGTGACCTACCTGGATGTCGTGGACAGGTGGAACATCCGCCATACGCTCCCGGAGGACACTGAGATCGACACGGAGTTCGTTGAGGTTTGCGACGCAATCCGGCTTGAGCGGGACAAGCTGAATAACATCAGCGGCGAAAAAGGCAGACAGAAAAAGCAGGCCTACGACGCTCTTTCTAGACTCATCGACACGAACTTCCTGCTCGAGCAACAGGGGAGATGGTGCAAAAGGTGGTTTCAGCTCACTTCGGAACAGAAAAACGAGCGGATCGCTGTGTACGCCACGAATTGGGCAACCATGAACGGCTTCTCGGCGGAGATGGGGAAGCGCTTGGAGTCTTTTGTTCATAACGCCCTGCAGAAGAAAGCGCTCACGGCTACCGACATTCATTGGAACATCCAATCAGGCTTGATCGAGGGGATCAACGTGGCGTACAGCTCCGTCACCGACGACTTTACCGTGGAGAAGCCGCCCAGCAAAGGGGACAAACGCAAGGCACGGCCAATCGTGGGTGCCGACACAGTGAGCACATCAGAGGACAGACCGCGCCTGAACCGCTTGATGTTGCTGTTCCTGGTGTCGTCGGAAACCGTCGAAAGAGCGGCAGCGTTAACCTTTGTACAAAGCCAGGTCGGGCCGACGGCAACACCCGACGTCGTCGGACAGATTTTTGACAAGATGGCCGAGGTCGTGGTGTCGCACCCCATGCGTTAAGCCGGTGCCTTGAGTCGGTGCCTTGAGTCGGTGCGTTAGGTGAGGAACGTGTTTCCAATCAGCAACACGGCAATCACCAGGAGGGCCAGGTAGAGCTGTCGCTCTTTCCGTCGGGCTGGGTCCGACCGCCGCCCTGAATACAGATCCGCAACGCTGCCCACGAAGGCGTTCGACACACCCCGGAACAGCGTCGACACGGCTCCCAGAGGCGACACGGCTCCCGGAGGCGATACCATGGATGATGACGGCGAGCTTAAGTCGCGGGGCAAAATGACTCCACCTAGACTGTTGGTTGCCATGTATCTTTGAGTTTGACTTCCATATTTTTATTTCCGAAACGTCAATTCTCCATCCGTCTGACCTCCGGGTGCTCGTCCTCAGCCTGGGAGACCGCTGTATTCGTTTTCTCTATCAGCATGTCCAGGTTCACAACCATGAAAAGATCATCCTGGTATGTTCCCCGCAGGTTCGACAAGCCCTTTTGTGCCTCACGCACTTCCCGACAGAGAACTGCCAGCCTGGTGGTCTTTCCCTGCCAGCCTTGCTGTTTCGGAGACGTGAGTTGCTTTTCAATCTCGTCAAAAGCTTCCTTCAGAATATGTGTCAAGTCCTGCAGTGTCTGCCTGCGGGACTCGCTGAACCACCGCCGCCGGAGCGGCACAAAGGCATGGTTGTCTTCAATTGTCAACAGGCCGCCAGAGAGACGCTTCAGCCTTCCGTTGTGGGTCACCCTACTAATGATTTTCAGGTTGCTCAGAAGCCGGTCAAAGTCGTCCATATATTACCGTCTGTTCAGAAATTATGTCGTTTTAGACAAGGAATGCGTCGAGGGCATCACGCGCCAGGTCCCTGCCTCGCGCCTCTTCTTCGAGCTTGACGAAGAACTTTCCGTCTCCCCAAGGCAGCAATCCGGCGAACCGCCTTGTCCTTCCAAGCAGCTCGACTTGTGGGACTTTGAGATTACCTCTCAGTGCGCGAACCGTGTCGATAAGTTTTTGGACGGCCCCGGGAGGGGCGTTCACGCCTGCTAGGTTCCCGCCGTTCTGACCGAGTGACACCAGGGTACCCACCACTGAGGGGCTGGGATCTTCCAGGTTGTAGAAATTCCAGATAGCTTCGAGGACGTCAGCGATGCGGACTTTACGGCCCTCCCCCTTCACCGTCACTACTTCGTAGAAGATAACGTCACACTGTCGGCCCTTGGGGTCGAGCACCGGAAGCATGAGATTCAGTTCTCCTGGGCAAAGCTCGTACTCATACAGGGCACGAGGGACGTAGCTGGGACAGCGGTTCGGCGCCGCCGCTGCCAAGTCGTCAAGTCTGGCTTTCGTGGGAGCCTCGTCGACGTGCCATTTGATTTGACGGAGGAGGGATGTGGCCGTGATGGGCAGGAGGGTGCAGCCTTTCCCGCCACCAGCCAACTCTCGACGGCTCAGGCCATTGTAAATATCAAAGTCTTCAGACATGCTCTGAATATGTTCAACAAAAAAAACTCGTCACGATCATGACGTCATTTTGCGTCCAGGTCTTAGGACCGGAAAAAATAATCTTTACCTCAGTCATCACGATGGGGCTGGACAAACAACCGAAGACCGTTGACGCCATCTTGGTGCCAAACCCGGACCGGTTCGTCTTGTACCCCATCCAGTACCCTGACATTTACGAGTTGTATCAGAAAGCGGTGGGAGCCTTCTGGACAGTCGGGGAGATCGACATGTCCAAAGACGTTGAGCATTGGGAGAACGTCTTGACGGAGGACGAGCGGCGTTATGTCAAAGCCGTTCTGGCCTTCTTCGCAAGCTCCGACGGCATCGTTACCGAGAACCTGGCATTGAGGTTTGCTAACGACATTCAGGCGCCCGAGGCCAGGTGCTTCTACTACTTCCAGCTCGCGATTGAATCCGTCCACATGGAGAGTTACAGCCTTTTCATCGACACCTACATCAAAGACCCGGCTGAGAAGCTGCGGCTGTTCCGGAGCGTCGAGACTGTCCCCATCGTGAAGAAGAAGGCGGACTGGGCGATGCGTTGGATCGAAAACCGCGAAGCCACGTTCGGTGAGCGCCTCCTGGCGTTTGCGGCCGTCGAAGGCATTTTCTTCAGCGGATCCTTTGCCGCAATTTTCTGGTTGCGGAAGCGGAACTTGATGCCGGGACTCGGCTTTGCTAACAAGAAAATCAGCGCGGACGAGGGCCTGCACATGACGTTTGCTTGCCACCTGTACAGGTACCACATCAGCAAGCCCAGTAATGAGAGGGCTCACCAGATCATCTCCGAAGCCGTGGCCATCGAAAAAGAGTTTCACACCGAAGCACTGCCCGTCCGGCTTATTGGCCTTGATGCGACCGGAATGTGCGAGTACATCGAGTGGGTGGCGGACTATCTGTGCACCATGGCGGGGCTGCCGAAACTGTACGGGCGCGCCTCTTGCCCGTTTGACTTTGTCGAGAAAGCGGTCATGTACACCAAGACGAATTTCTTTGAACACAGAAATGAGTCCTATTCCAAGCAGGTGACCGCAGCAAGGGTCTACTCCGACACGGCCGACTTCTGACGGGCAAACGCGGCGTTGACACGGATGGCGCATTCGGTGGGCCCCTGCCCGAGGGTACGGGCGCTGTCAATTACACCGGTAATCGTGCGGGTGTTCCGCAGTGTCTCCTCCGGGCTAACCGATTGGACGGCTTCTTTAAATAACAACGGAGCGTTGCTGCTTAGGTAAGGAAACCGTTGCGTCATCTCCTCCGAAAAACGACTGGGCTCCGCCCCTGGCTGGCGGCTACGTTCCATCAGTATACCTTCAACATCGGCGAGTAAGCGGGCGGTGTCGATGCGGTGTATGTCGTGCTTGGCCACCCTATCCCGGGCGGCGCCAATTATGCTGTCTTTGTCCACCTCCGTCATTGGCATGTCTTTTCACTGGGCCCAACAAAATCCTCGCCAGCGCTTGGACGCACCCATTTAAAAGGGAGACATGCCGGGACCGGGTCGGTTGGTGCCCTGGCGTGGACCCGGTAGGCCAGCTGCCTCATGTGGGACTGGACCCGTCGGATGTCTTTCGCCGTCAAAGATCGTCGGACGTACACCAAACTGTGGGGGAAAATAGGCTCTTTATCAGCATCCGGTGGCCCTTGTTTGCATGGAAGGTACGCCCACACATAGAATATCGTGCCGGCACCGGGCTGTCCCACGGCGGGATCACTACCCCACAAGTCCTCAATCAGAAACATGATCTGATTGCGGAGGGTCACTAAGCTCTTTGCGCTCACGACGACCGACTGAAGGAACTTCTTCGCCTCCTGGAATGTCGCGGTACCGTCATCCAGCTCGACCGCGAATTCCACCTTTTCGCAGGCTCGTTTCCGCCATCCGTCTTCTGCGTAGTAAAAAATCATGCTTTCTGGATTGGCGCTCGACAATAAATCGAGCTGGTTTTTTTTCGCACACAGACAAGTAAGAAATGAGCCTGCGAGATTTCAACAACTATGTCAACCAGCCGCTGAGCTTGTTCAGTTCGAACGCCGTGGCTAGTAACCTCCTGAAGCTGGCTCTGATCATGTATGGCGGGCTCGCCGCTCCCAAAATGAGTCAGAAGTACGAGACTTTCTTTCGAAAGCCCTATATTCGCGTGGCCGTCATGGGATTGATCATCTGGACGGTGGATTATGACGTTGGCCTGTCGATCGTTCTCGCCGTCGTGTTCATTCTGAGCATTGGGAAATGGTCCCCGGAAGCTGCCCGTCAACCGAAGAAGCAGGCGAAAGTTGTGCTTGCCTCTGGGAAGGGGATCACGAGTCCCGAGCAAGGTGTGGCTCAGGTCGCTGATGGGCCCCAGGCCTTCGTGCCCGATGACGTTATGATGCTGGCGAGCGCGGACCAATGATTTACTGCGGCGGGCCGCAATTTCCTTGCTTCAGCTTGTGCCCGGCGTTGATCAGGTAGGTGGCCACCAGCCCGGCGGTGTCATCCGTAAGCTGCACGGATCCCGGCACTTTGGCGAAATTCATGGCCCGGAAGAGAGCGTCCGTATCGTTGTCAAAACTTTCGACGAGATCGTACACAGTGTAGTTGAGGCAGCCCGGGATGACCGCCGTCTGCGGCCCGTCGAACTTCTCGACCAACGGGTCTTTAGCCCCGACGAGGCTCATTATGGTGAGGAATGCCCACGCGATAGCGATACTGGTCGCCGGGTCACGGTTCCCCGTCCACAGAATGACGGCCAGGACCGCAACCTTGACAAAAGGCTTGGCGGCCCAAGCAGCGACTTGCGGTGGCAGGGAAGGGGCCACCAGCCCAGCGTATGAGATGATGAGCACCTGCAGGATGGCGAGAACTGTAGGCGAGGCGAGCGCCCTGCTGGCGGTGCTGATTTGGCGGTTGGAACGTGTGTAGAAGTCAAATGGGGCAGACATGTGAGCACTTTAGTATTTGCGAGAGATTTTTTTCCGGGCTCTCGTCGAGAATATTTCATGTGACAAAAGCAGGCATGCCTGCACCTCAACGGCGAGTAACCCACAAGGACAAAAGTAAAAGACATGTGTGCGCACCTGGCCGGAGAACGGATGAAACAACGTGTTTCCGCCCCCAAGAGCTCCGTGCTTTCGCCACGTCATGGAACGCGATGTGTCGGCGTGGAAAGGAGATTGATGTAAACCTCGACAAGGCCGCCCTTTGGAGAGAGCTCCAGGAACGGTTCGCGCCGGTATGCCAGGCGGACGAATCGTGTTGGATAGAAGACCGTGAACTGATGGCGGACCTTCGTCGGCGCCACCCGTCCGTGTACGACGCCGTGGTCAACCACGTATTCAAGCCGCGGGGGACAAAGAAAAGATTCGACTGGCTTTCCACCACGAACATTGACGAGGTGATGTTCCAGTATGAACGGTACTTTGCCGGTCTGAACTTCGTGTATCTGGGTTGTGTGCCATCGGACTTTTATCTTTTAGAGAAATTTCCGGCCGCAAAATTGCTCCGAGCTGACCGTGCCGCGATCATCTTCAACCTCGATTCGAGCAATCAACCGGGGAGCCACTGGGTGGCCCTGCACATGCACTGGGATGGTGACACGGAGCCCGTCCCCGACGCGTCTCACTCCATAGCACTGCTCAAGCGCAATGGTATCAGCGGCGGGAGCAACGACGAGTTGCGTGACTCGTTTGAGACATGGCGGTCGCAGCAAGAAGGAGGCGATCCAAACGTGGCCGCATTGACGTCGTGTCACGGGCGGGTCCAGGACCTTCTGGGTGGGAAAGCAGCTAACCGGAACCCCCTCACCCTGGAGTACTTTGATTCAACCGGTGCCAAACCGAACCGAAACATCACGAAGACCATCGACATGATACGTGACATGTTTCCGGGAAGCGCGGCTTGTCGCAACACCATGGAGCACCAGAAGCTCAACACAGAGTGCGGGGTGTACAGCATGTACTTCGTGCTGCAGCGTTTAGAGGGTCGGAGCTTCCGGGACATCAACCGGGAACGCATAAGTGATGCGGCGATGAATCAGTATCGGGACGACCTCTACCGCCCCCGCGTTAACGTGTATCAAGAGGACTTTGCCGCCATCCGCTCAGACTGAACCGCAGGAGACGTAGCGCGGTTAATCCGATGACTCAGTCAGGGCGTTGAACCTTGCCAACTGGATCCGGGCGATCTTTGTTGCCATTGACTCGTTGAGCTGCGGGCTGGTCTGGGCGCCGTCTACGTTGTTGTCCCTCACGAAGCCATTACCGGGGTCGGTGGTGTGTAATCGCCCTTCTTCAGCCGCGATCTCCTGTTCCGTCGTGTCGTCGTCAAAGTGATACAGATCGGAGAGCTTCTCTGGGTGCTGCCGGAGGTCGTCCCTAATCCGTTTCGGGACTTCAGGGGACGCAGCCTCTAGTGCAGTGAAGCTGTTCAGGAGGTCTTGGAGGAAAGCCTGCGCCGGCGCTCTCTGCCTCCGGGGTGCAAGCAGTTGGATCTGGGCAGAATTAAACAACTCCAGGAACTTTTTACCCGCTACTGTGTGTTGCACCTGAAGTTGAGGGTACGATAGAAATTTATTCAGAACGGAAAAGAAGGCCGTCAGCCACAAGATAACTTTGTTAATTTGGTCAGTCACGCTGCTGCTCCATATGGAAAGCAGTGTGCCCAGTGAGCTCAGAAGAATCAAAACGACTTCGAACACGTTGCGCCAGAAAGCAAAATGCTTCACGGCTTCCCGGTGAAGATACCTGTATTTCAGAGCGTTTGTGCGGTAAGTCTTCACGACCCGCTCACGGTACTCAGTCCATCCGTTGTCCAGATCCAGGTCCTCTGGGCTCACCGGTTTAATCGCCGGTAGGTTGATGTCCACGTGCCGCAACTCGTTTTGGTCATCCGGTGGTTGCTCCTCGTTTTGGCTCATTTCCGGTGTTGCGCTGCCATTCTGGATGTGCTCCCTATTTGGGCACCATTTTCCCGCGCTTTTTTCTTGGAGGTCATGAAAATGGACGCCAACTTAGTGACGGAGCTCCTCAAGGACATCCAGTTAAAAGGGAAACTGGACTATGATTACGTTTGTCGCTCCATCCGCGCGGCCAACTCCGCCCCCACCGCCTATTTCTTCCAAATCCTGACCGAAAAGTTTGTCTGCAAATTCTCTGATGATCCGGGTTACAAGGTTGGACAGCAATACGCCTTTGATGAGCTACCGGAGCCCGATATGCACTTTCTGCTTTACCAGGGGCCTGACCTGATAGCTATACTGATTGCGGGCGACTTCAATGACGGCGACGAAGCAGTGACGAAGAACCTGCACGACATTTTGTCCCTCGGTGTCATCATGACACGAACCCAAGAAGCGATGGTCGCGCTGCAGCTGTCCGTCTGCTCCGATGTCGGACTACTCTTATCCTCGGTTCTCCAGCTCGTCGACGCCACACCGGTCGTGAACCTGAAAAGGCCCGGCGTCACACGGGAAAACTTCGAAGTGTTAAAGGAACATGACACGCTGACGTACCAGAACATGCAGAGGTTAAACAGGACCGTCACGCAAGCGTTTTCGCTTGTCCTCGACGTGAGAGACTACTTGCAACTGTCCTCTGAATCCGCCTTGCCCGTGGCAGAGGACTTTGTCATCCGTGACTTGTTACAGCAAGTAGTGGACACTTTCCAGGAACGGGGTCAGCGAACCATCAATATGACAATTGCAGACAACATCCCCCGAGTCGTACGTTGCTCACAGTCCCGCCTAAGGCAGATCCTGCTTTCTGTCATGGAGAAACTCTCGGATTCGGGGTCCATTAATATTAGTGTTGAGAGATTACCCGCTGCGGGACCTTCGATGACGCTGCACATGCGATTCCGCACGGCCATCAAGGTGGATGAATGGTTTTCGTACGAAACCGTGACGTCCAAGACTCTAACGACGGCGCTGATGAAGCGGCTGTGCACGTTGCTGCACGGAGAGATGTCCATGGACGAGGACAGGCTGGGGTTGCAAGTAAAAGTGCGCTGCGAGACCTCAAACGCGACGTCTGTGTTTCAGGGCAAGCAGGTGCTGATTTGCGTGTCGGACCCCGCATCGCAGGGTCCTCTGTTTTCTTTGTTCGGCGAGTGGAATGCCGTGCCCACCCTCAGCGGTCCCGACCCTTCGCTGTACATCAACCACGTGGAGAGGTTTCACCTTGTTCTTTGCGACCCGTCGTTCCGCTCCTACGTGCCGCGCATACGAAAACGGGGTGTTCCCGTGCTGGGAGTCCTGTCACCGTCGCTGCAAGACAGGTCGTTGCAGTTCTCGAACTTCTTTGACGAGACCACCACCCAGCCGTTCAACCCGGACGACATATCGACCAAAGCTCGGGCGCTCCTCGAAAAGGCTAACGCATCAGGAGGAAAATGATGATGATTACCAGAGCGACAAACGGGAGAACACATTTCTCCCACGTATGAGGCCGAGCAGATCGAGACCCCGAGAATTGGTTCCGGAGCGTCTCCTCGTCTCGGCTCCCGTTATGCCTCACCAGCTGCCCGTTTTCGTCAACCCAAAAAATTTCAGGGACGCCGGTGATGTCCAAGCTTCTGAGTAGATTTTGGGTCTCTGCGTCTGCGTTATCAGCTGGAAGGAAGTACGCCGTCGGAGCGTCTTTCATTGTATCCAACGTACGTTTCAGGGCGTGGCAATGCCCGCATGAGTCGGAGACGATGGCAAGCATCGCGGGGCCGGCGAAAGGAACGACCCAGGTTCCATTTACGTTTCTCAGCTGACGGGGATCAACAGACTTGGGAGCCATCTATAATCATAATCGAGAAAATAAGCCCGTCCAGGCAGCTTCACCCCGTTAGAAGGCGCACAATGTCTCGCTTAGTCCTCCTCGACGACGGGACAGTGACCCCGTGTGATGTGGCATACTGTCGGAGCTCTTCAACTGTCCAACACCCCTTACCGCGTCCGATGCCCCTGCCCAGGAATAACTCTTTCACCGCGGGTTGCTCGTCGCTTGTGTCGGCAGGACTATCCGACGACTGGTCCGTCATCACGTCGTTTCCCCGTGTGCCCCTTCTCATCGTCTGGGGGACCGCAAATCGCAAGTGATACCCGCCCGACTGTACCTGGGCAAGCGGGTAGAACGCAGTCCCCATTTTATGAAACCACACGATGCAGCTAGCTTCTCCGCCTGTCGGAAGGGTTACCGCAGATGCCCCCTCATCCGTCTTCTCTCCTATCCCCACCCCGTGGGCCGTGGCCAATTCAGACAGAGGCCCGCGATGAGAGACGCCGGTCAGGAGGGTTAAAACATCCGCCGGGTCCCGGTCGTGTTTCCCGATGGCGACAGTGAAGGAGGACTCTGGGGGCTCTCGGTCGTACGGCAACCATTCCTGCTCCGCAGAGGACTTCCCTCCGAAGCGAAAGACATAGTACCGGTTCAGGGCGCACAAGTGACGTTCCGGCCGGTCCAACTGACCCGACACCGGGAATATCTCGCTGCACTGAAGCGAAAAGCCGGCGACAGCCATCTGCTCGACGAGCTGGTCGGCGAAAACGAGGTACTCGGTTTCCTGCTGCTTCAAGATCACGCCGTCGTCCCCTTTGAGTACCACGTCCAGCGGTAGCCCGAATCTTTGCTTGCGGAGCAAATGCAAATCTAGTCGGTGGTCAAATCCAGGCCGTAGGTCGAACCCTTTCCCGGCGGGACTGGTGCATGGAACACCACCAGTCATCAACAGGCGTAGCACTCGCATGCCGTCGAACAACGTGCAGGCAAAGACGCCTCCAACTTCGATATTTTGCTGAACCGATGCAATGAATACCTCCCAGGCGCTCTGGCTGGCCCAGAAATAGTGGAGTGCAAAATTGCACACAATCAGGTTGGCTTTCTTGGGGAGCGACACCGCGTCACGACGCAAGTCTTTGCGCCAAAAAGTCGACACGAACGGGATGGCGGACGCGCGGCGCGTGGCCTCCGCAAGGAATTTCTGGTCGACATCGACACCGAAGTACTCCCTGCAGCCGAGGGACTGCACTTTCCACAGGTCCCCGCCCCTGCCGCATGCGAGGTCCAAAACGACCGCCGCAGACCCTTGGAGCAAACGAGAACACTCCCGGAGAACCTGACCCTTGATGGCGTTATGGTGACGGCGCATCGCATGAAACGTCGTTGAAAGGATGTCTGTCTGCTGAACAGGATGCTGTATGGCTTCCCACACATCTTCCGCCACGTCGTGGAAGTTCGGCCGCAGCTTGTCAAACCTTTCCCGCACGACTGCCATCCGCCCCGTCGCCTTGTCCAGCACACATTCCACGATCGACCCCTCGGAAAATGTCACCGGATATTGTATGCGGGCGTGGGTGAATACTTGCACGCTGTGATCCGCACCCACGACGCCAATCTCCAGCCCGCCGTCTTGCCCTGGCACTAGCTGGAAATCGATCGAGAGCTTGTCCTCTGGTTTCCATTTCAATAGCGCGGGCCACGCCGGACGCGGTGGGTACGCCTCGTCTACTGGGGTGAAAATCAGGCCGTCCGATCTTTCCGATACAGCGAAATCGCGGACGAAAGCGTCAAAATCATCGATATGGTGGGGTTTCAACACCACGATACCTGACATGCTGAAACCGCCGACTACGTCGCGCAGAAGACTGAGCCTGGCGGGTAGCTTCCACGAAGGATCCCCGCGGAGGTCGACTTTACGGTGCACGAGAACATCAAACACGTGGAACAACCCATCTCGCAGCTCAGCGTCCAACAGGGTCCCACAGTCCCGGTGCCGGATCCCCAGGGCGGACACACTCAAGCGCCTGTCTACGGCGAAGGCATCACCTGAGTTACTTATCAAGAGGAGCTGTCTGGTGCCGTCAATCTTTTCCGACGCTGCGTAGCCGCGTGTTACGTGCTGCAGGTCACGCCTGTGTAGCGTTCGCGGCTGCGCGCCTATGAAACGGGGCTTCGGGCCTCTCGTTCCGGTCAGGGCGGCATACTCGTCCAGTAGACTCTTCCGCTCATCGCAAGCGAGCACGATGGGGGAGTTTTGCAGCGCCGCGAGCATGTTGTGGACTCCGTCTATAATGAACTCGCAGAGGTCCAGTTGATCCCATCGTCCCTGACCGGCGAGTGGTGCGTATTCCATCTCCACTTCGTAGGAGACGCGGACTATTGGCTTCTGCCGCGTCGTTGTTGACACGCGGGTGAAGTCGTAGCGTAAAACGTGATCTTGAACAGAGGTGCGCTTCTTTCTGCGGACCATATGCCATCCGTCCGCCACGGGACCCTGGGACACCGCCTTGGGTTCTTCGGTGGACAACGACATTCGGAAATTATATTCCGGTATGTCCTTTTTGTGAACGAGGCGTTTGCTCAGGCGGTGGACGATCTGTCCGGTCTTGGCGTCGCAAATGACCCTTTCGTCCGGGAACAGGTACTCGACAGTTTCAGCCTCTGAGACGTTGTCCGGGGCGGCCCGCCGAGCATACGCCTCCACAACCCTGTGGAACACCGCTGCGTCACAAACTGGAATGAACGCACCAGGGCCGTCCCGTTCAACGGTTGAAAACCGGAATTCCAGCTCCGAGTGCGGGCCCATCTCTCGCAGGTAATACCTCAAGGTCGGTGTGAAATGGGGCGGGAGGGTAAACATGATGCTATGTGACAACAAGAAAATTAGTACCCACCGCGTTTTATTGCTGCTCATGGGTCTGCCCCTCCGCCAACGTTTCCCCGGGAGTGAAAGGCTCAAAAGGCGCCTTGTCGTTAAGGATGTTGAACGTAGCGTAGAAAGCGAACGTCAGAGCGAGGGCAATGGCGGGGTCATGGTTGGACGTCCAAACAATCAAGAAGATGACGAGGAGTTTGAACGGAACGTAATTAAACCATTTCAAAATGTAAGCAGGGAGCTTAGGAGCAACGGTGCCCCCGTAGAGGACGAGCAAGAGCTTCAGCGCGGAGCTGCCGGGTGATGTTGAGAAGGGGCGGAGCGTGGCATTCACGGCGGGATTGAAACCTCTTACGTAGGCGTCCATTGCGTCAAGTCTTACAAAAGACGACGAAAAAAAAGTCAGCTTTGCTGCGAATTATCCCATCGCCCTCGCCAGGTGACGCATTCTTGAAGCGTTTTTACCGTCCCGCCTGCATTGCTCGTGAAATGCCACCACAGCGTTCATCGTCTCCCGCACAACATCTGGTGGTGCTTCAAATATCTCCCGTTCGACGTGGAACCCACTCAGCTTCAATACATCGTGGAGCCACCGCTCGGCGACGTCGATGTCAGAACACGGCATTTTGTGGAAGACCTTGCCCTGTGGGTAAATCGTCATGTAAGGCCGGATCCTCCTGTCAAGGTCAACCGTTTTTCCAACCTTGTACCTTTGTCGGCGGGCGTCGCTGACCGAAGGCCCGCAATGGAAAGCGTACAGAACTTTACTCTCCTTGGATCGTCGCTGTTTTGGCCGGCCTGAAGCCGGGGTTGCGAAGGACACCACGTATCGGGCCACCCATCGAACGGCTGTAACTATGACATCCATTTTTGCACTCTCTGTGTTGCGAAGGCCTTTATCTTGTCAATATTTTCTTGGCGTGTGGTAAGTAGTATGAATCCCATCCAATTGAAAATGCCGATTCCAAAGGAGCCCTGCTGCTCATTCCCTTTCTTCACCACCCTGGGTACGTCACTCGGGTTACTTTACGACGACCCCGTCCTCATGTTGTCAGACTCCACCAACCTTTGGGGTGGCTTGTCGACTGTTCCTTTCGTGGTCCAGTCCGCCGGCAGCCATCCCGCTAACACGACGCTCTATGCTATCCCCAATCCCTTCGGTGACCGTACCCTGCCGACAATCTACGTGGGCGGCGCACCAGAGAACTTTGTGGCCAGGAACCCCATCGAGCAGTACCTTCAGGCCTTTAAGTACCTATCGTGGCCGGAACAATTGAAACTGTACCAGGTCGCCGGCGCGAACGGGCGGGACATACTTTCCACGAGCGGGGTGTGCCCGCAATTTTCTAACCTCACGCCGGCAGTGTTACTGGACCTGTGATGTCAAGTGTCGAAAGGGATGTGGCCGTCGAAGCTGCTGACCAGAGGCTGGAAAAGAGCAAGGAGAAAATCGTAGTTCGGCCACACATGAAACGGGAGCGAATTGACGTAAGAGAGGTACTCTGCCAGCGCCGTTCCCAGATCCTTGGGGAGGACCGCACCTGCGCTCCACGGATCAAAACGGAGCTTCTCCTTTGTGATAGTATAGTAGGATCGCTTTTTATCAGAACTCTTCCGGACAACAAACCAAGGTAGGGCGACCCCGGCAAGGTGGAACAGCACGTAACCAAAGGATTGTAGGTCGTCCCTGGCGTTCTGTTCTACGCCGAGGTGTGTATTCACGGAGGTGTACCGTACGGTTCCTTTGAGCCCTCGTCCGTCTGCGTACTTGTCTGCGGTCTTGACTCTGGTCGCTAAACCGTAGTCGACGAGCATCACGGCCGGGAAGCTCGCGTCGCGGCTCAAAAGAAGGTTTCCCAGTTTGATGTCGCGGTGCACGAAGCCGTTTTCGTGAAACTTGCGCAGGGCGGTAACAACGTGGAGCGCAATGTGCGCGACAACGCCAGGTGAGGCCGGCCGGGACACTGCTTCAAG
>Ga0105239_10002366_pt1 | contig 24043 bp, 15 predicted proteins | sample KBSC44metaG_FD_92761 | JGI IMG/M metagenome (GOLD analysis project Ga0105239, IMG submission 92761) | Corn rhizosphere microbial communities from Kellogg Biological Station, Michigan, USA - KBS C4-4 metaG | ecosystem: Host-associated > Plants > Roots > Rhizosphere > Soil | place: Michigan, USA...
TCGAGGTCGTTGTTCTCGAGGGCGTCGACGATGCTGAGTTGATACAGGGCTGCGAGGATTGCGTCTCGGACGGGCGTGGGCGGGTCGGAGGCGGCGACATCGCTGAGCGCGGGCAGTTCGAGCATTTCTTGGTTGCGGCCGAGACGAGCCAGCCGTTTGATGCGCAGATTGTTGAGATTGGCTCCGCCCAGTCCACCAGTGGCGGCGAGTTGGTCGAGCACAGCGGCCGAGGCGCTATTGTCGCCCGCAGCCAGCGCGACCTCGAACTCTCCGAGGAGACGGCCGACTGGCTTGGGGATGGTCCAGTTGCGGACCGGCCGCCGACTTGCGACCCGTTGCATCTGCCCCAAGGCACGCCAGGCAGCGGTCTCGTGGTCTCTCGTGGGGCTACGCAGGATGAAGGTCGTGTCCGGTCCAACCAGATCGAGGATGGCCTTCTCCACGGTGTCGGCTGGGTCGAGCGTGGCAGGCAGACCGTTGAAGTAGCTGTAAGTGGGGCCGACGAACGCCGTCAATAATTCTGCGACCATGGTCGCATGTGCGCGATCCCACGCGATCGCGTATGCGAGGCGCTGATCTGGCCGTTCCTCCTTGCGGCGGGGAAGGACGACAGGAACATCAGATGGCTGACGCACTACTTGCAGGAGCGGCACCAGCCATTGCCCGAGCGGAGTGTTCGGATCCTCGTCGAGAGAGACACTGTTGCCGGGCCCGAAGAACCTGGCGAGGAACGATTCGATCTGCTCAGAGGTGAGTGTCATCAGTGCCGATCCCCCACCGGTGATTGAAGTCCATTCGCGTGGTGGCGGCCGCCGCCGCATCGGTGCGGTACGTTACCGCTTCGTCGTTGAGCATCATTCCACGCACCGTGAAGTTCATAGATCCGGACACTAGCCAGGCGCCACCACACATGGTCTTCTCGTGCACGTTCTTGTCGAAGATTAGGGTGCAGCGCGCCATGTCGGATTGTTGCTTGAGTCGGCTGGCGAATGTGCGGTTGTGGTCGTCGGGGCGAGTCACCACGGTGATCCGTGATCCAGCGTAGGACAGTTGCGCGAGCACGTCGGCGAGAGTGTAGATCCGCGCTACAGGATCGAGGAACAGCGCGTCGAATTCTCCACGGGTGTTGTCAACGCCGGCAACATCGCTGATCCACGGGGAGACCAGCCAGAGTTCAGGGCTCGGCGAGAGTAGCTCGCCCACGAGCGCGGCGCAGATCAGCGACTCGGCGGTGATTCCAGTCTTCCCACTGGTGCGGATTATCCGATCAGGCACTTTACTGCACCGCCTCGCGCAACTCGACGCGGATCAGCAAATAAGTACCGATCCGCCGTGCTCTCTTGATCTCGCCATAGACCCGAAGAACGTCGCGGTCGATGGCGAGGGTTGGCACGTCGTGTATGGCAGCGGCCAAGATCGATGCCGCTGAGGTTGGGGCGACAAGTTCTACTGCGTCATGCCTAGCGAGCGTCGCCTGGAATCTTTCGCGCCAGTCCGCAATCGTGACGTCGATTGTCGGCAGTTCCTGGGTGTGAGCAGCCACGGCGAGCAAGCGGTCGAGGATCGGCTGGGAGGCATAGGGCTGGTAGTGCTCCAAGTGGGCAGTTCGTGCGCGATTGCCGCGCGGCCACAGCACGCTAAAGACTTGGTCTGCTGTCATAGTGCCTGCGGCGACACCCTGGATGCGTCCTTCAGCCACTGCATACGCAATGATCTGCGGTTCGATCTCCAATCCGAGTCGCTGTTCGAGTTCCGCCCACTCTTGCATGATCGCGTGTGTAGTTTGGTCGGTGCTGTCACTGCTACCAGGCCGTAGCAAGCGGGCAGACAACGCAGCGACAGCTGCGTGACGAGGACTTCCGTCCAGGTTTGCCCATGCAACCCGGAGGTCCACCAGAGCAGCGTCGGCATCTGCCGAGCGTTGAGCGGCACGCAGGCGCCGCATGGCAGTTGCCACGTCTCCGCTTGGCTCGCTGACGACGTGGCTGAGCAACGTCGTCAGCGTGGTGTCGATGTACTCCAGGTCTCCAGGACCGAGGGCGCTTTCGACCAGTCCCCAGAACTGGCGTGGGTCTTGGGCGTAGTAGCCGGCAAGCTGCTCGACGACGCCGAGGCCGCCGATCGTTGTTTCCGTCAGCCAGATAGTGCTGTCCGGGTTCCCGTCTTGCGGGGGGACGACATCGACGATGAGATCTGTGTCTTGCGCGTCCGGGCAGGCGCGTTGGCACGCAGCGAGCAGTGCTGCCGCGATGGTGTCCCGGTAGCTTCGCTGAGCCAACTCTCGGGTGCGGGCAGCGACATCTTCACACCAGAGCAACTCCGCATGCCGATCGACGCAGGCCCGCACACGTGGGTCGGTGCTCAGCTGTTGCAGGGTAGCTATAAGTCGCTGGGGCGGGTTGGTGGCGCCGGAAGCATTGGAGTCTCGATAGAGCGCCTGCAGGATGCGTCCGATATCGGAGGCCCACGCGCCGCTGCAGAGTTGCTTATGGACTAGCGCGGGTTCCTGGCCGCTGTCGATGCCTGCCAGCACGAACGCCGTCATGTAGACGGCGATAATCCAGTCGCGTTGAAAAACGTTGGCGACAGCGTCGAGGCTCGGGTCTTCCCGCAGTGCGGCAGTAAAGGCGATCCGTCGCCACGCGGGCGAGGCCAGATACGTTGCAACCGATGGTTCGGTTAGGTCGAGGGGTGCCAGCGTGAACCGGATTGCGTCGACAGCAAGGCTGAACCCTAAGGCCGCGGGAGCGCCTTCGAACTGGTAACGGACCCGGGTGGAGACCTGCTGGTTGTTGGCGAGATATGTCTCGCACTGAGCGCCGATACTCATGCGCCGAGTCTCGGCGGGATTGCCTGCGGCGTGCGTCGCGAAGCTCACGGAGCTGACGCTGCGCGCCCAGGTAGACGGAGCGGGAACAGAGCCGCTGATTAGCGGTGCCGCCGGCGGAATGATCTCCGACATCCATTCAGGGGTGCCCTGGGAGCGGTCGCTGATGGTGCCATCGGGGATGGAGAGCGTGACTGTCTGCGGTCGCACTACGGTGATCGGACCGGAGGGTCCACGCCATTGTCCTTGCCTGATCAACGCGGGCACAAAGGAAGCGATGTCGAGGACCCCGTGCGCGCTCGGATCGGGCAGGCTAATCCAGGTGCGGTCGCCCTGTGCCCGGTACCCGAACCGGCGGCTGACGCGTCCAGGTACGGCCTCGCGCAGGGCTGGTTCGATCGACATGACTTCCGGGTCCATGCGTTTGAAAGGCAGCCGGAGCGTGACCTCCGGAACGTTCAGAGCCTTGAACAAGGTGGTGGTCAGGTATTCCGGGAGCATGTCTCCGGGACTCGCGCCGGGGTCGGCGACGCTTGGCTGCCACTGGCTGCGTAGGCGGCGCAGGGCGGTCGGCACGACGCCAAGAAGGAGGGCGCGCGGCTGTTCCCAGAGCAGAGCGGTGGCTTCGTCGCTGCTGATGCGAAGTGCGAACCGCAGGTGGTTGGCCAGTTCGTCCTGCAAGTTGCCGTTATCGAGGAGTTTTTCCAACAGGTCTGCGAGTTGTTCTTCGCCGCGATCCTGCCGTGGTTTATCCGGATCCGGGGCTTTGAGGGCCTCGCGCGGATCAATATTGTGCCATCGACTAGCGAGTTTGCGCCCCAACCAGTCGAGAAGTGCTTGCGTCGCTTGAATGCGCAGTACGTACCGGTTGCCGATTGGTAGGTGCCGCGGGGTGATCTCCGGCGTGAACAGCGTTTCGTACGCCTGGTAGGCAAGCCTATCGCGACCGAAGTCCGACAGCGTGACGACGGTGATCGGGCGCATCTCTTGGCGGCGGCCAGCCCGACCTTGCCGTTGGAGGAACGCGGCAGGGTCGCGAGGTGCCTTATGCTGCATGACGAATCCCACGCGCTCGTCATTGAAGCCGACTTCCAGCGACGCCGTGGCGACGATGACGTCCGAATCGCGATCAACACCGGAGTCCTGAGAGGTGGTCCGGCTTATCCGAAGTCCGTTGGCGTCCGCTGTCGGCGACAACGGATGACCGATCTTGCTGACCAGGTCCCACGACTGACCCTCTGGAAACCGGTCCGACCAGTAGGGCGCGTCCGGCGACCGCAGGCCGGCGAGAACCTGGCTAAGGCCTCGCTGGCGGCCGAATCGACGCGGAACGCCTTCGGCGTCGCGCAGGTCGTCGAACAGACGATTGTTGACATCGAGGTCGTCGGTAAACACGAACGACCGCGAGCCGAAGAGCCCTTCGCGGCCTGGTGTATTCAGAACCCGAGCGAACAGCATAATCGTTTGAATCGATACTGAGAGTAGGCTCGTCCCAGACACGGGATCACCGCGCAGTGCGATGACATATTGACGTCCGAGGTCTTCAAGATCTGCCTGCTGTGGTTCGATGTGATCGATGACGGTTTGGTCGAGGCCGGTGAGTCCGGCGAAGAAAGCCTTTGCGTTGCGCAGGGTGGCGCTCAGCCCAACGAAAGTGACCGGGCGCCGAATGGCATGGTGCCAGCGCCGCAGGAGAAGTGCGACCTGGGCCCCATGGACTCCCGTATACGTGTGGACCTCGTCGAGAAGGACAAGTGCGGGCGGTGAGCCGCCGTGCCAGCCGAGGAGACGGCCGAGATCGCGAGAACTGCCGTTGCGGTTGAGCATCTCGGTCGTAGTGAAGAGGATGTCCGGGGGGCGGCTGCACATGGAGTCTCGGGTCAGTGCGATCTGGTCTTCCATACGGTGGCCGCACGTCGCGCAGACCAGGAGTTCGCGCCTCCTTTTTCGCTCGCTATCAGGCCAGACCAATTGGCCGTCGCAGCGGGGGCATGGGAGGTAGGGGCAGATTGCTCCGTCGCGATCGGCGGTGCGTTCCCACCCGCCGAACGGGCTTGTCCCAGTCAACATGCCATCGGTCGACCTGCGGGGCGTATCTCCATACAGGGCCCCGATCCGCAGAGGGCGACGGCCGTGGGCCAGGAGGGTGTCGTTGATTCGGTCAGCCGTCAGGGAGGCTTCACGCAACTGGTCGCGCAAGAGTTCGTTGCGCGGATACAGCGCGATTGTGTGTAGGTAGCGCTGACCAGGTTGCGCGGCCTCGGCGATCGCTGCCACCGCAGGGAGGTAAAATGACAGGGTTTTGCCACTACCAGTGCCAGCTCCGACGATCACGCCGCGGTCGCGGCCGGCTTCGAGCGCCTGAGAGATCGCCTTGGTCGCATCGACTTGGAAGCGCGACAGGTCTCGCCCGTTGATCTGTGCCGCTGCTACCGCTGCCTGTACCTGTGACCAACCGACCTCATTATTGAGTTCTGACAGGACCTCATCCTGCGAGATCGACCGCTTCGGGTAGCGGCGTGCGGCAACATGGAGCCGATAGTCAGCCACCAGTGGTTTGCCGCGATCCCACCACCGGGAAGGTGGATTCTCAACGTCGCTCGGTACGAACAGTTGACGAAGCTGAGTGGTCAGCCGGAGTGCCTCGGCGATTCTTGTGCGGTACCGCGGAGGCGATGTGTTCGGCAGGCGCATTAACAAGCCGCCGTCGAGCAGCTGCTGGAGCGCATCTTCGGCGCGCAGCACGTCGAGATCACCACTGTCGATCATGTCATCAATCAGGGTAATGACTTCGTCGTGGGCCAGAGCCCCGGCGGTGACACCCCACGACAAGAGCGGAAGCTCCCGGTCTTCCAGGGCGTCAAGCAGGGCCGACATTGCCGCGTACGGCAGCGGCTGGGTCAAGACTCTCTCCGTCGCAGTTCGATCTGTGCACCGACTTCTGACTCACGGAGCATCTTTAGATCCTCTTCGCTGAGGTCAGCGAGCGTCAGTGGTTTCCTCTGTGCAAGCCGATCGAGCAGCTCTACCAACTCGGCCGGCAGATCGGGTAGCTCGTCAAGTTCCTCCAGCAGGCTCTCGTAAGTGGTGAGAAATTCGGTGACAGCGGCGCGATCAGGGGCTGCAGAAGCCAGTCGATCGAGACGCGTCCGTCGATCGGTCACACGTTTGCGCTGTTCGGTCGGCAGGATTGCGACTCTGTTTGTCAGAAGTCGGCTAAGGCGCTGTGCAGTCCACGTCTTCCACGCGTCCTGGGTCTCGGTCTCGATCGTTGAACTCGCAGCCGAGAGTTTTCGCATTGCTGTCTTGAAAACCGCGTCTTTGAAATCGCCAGCATCGACTCGGCGTTTGAAGTCGGTGTATCCGTCATCACCGGTCGTCACAATCGAAGGTGCATCAGGCAGGCTGGCGATGGCGTGCGCAGTCGATAACGTGCGGCTCATCTTCTGCAGCCCTGTCCGGAGCTCAGCCACGCGGTGGCTGATGCGCTCGAGTTCATCGGTGCCAGCTTGATGAGCATGAATCAACTCGGCATGGGTTCGGAACCGTTGGGCTTTCTCGAACACGGTCAGGCTGTCGCTTGGTTTGTCGTCTTGCGGATCATGGTCCATTCGTTCGTCACCCCCTTAACCTCATCGGCAGCATCGGTGAACGTGGCGCCCGCCCGGCTGCTTACCGCTTGGAGCGCAACAGTCAGCCATCTGTCGCTTCGCTGCAGGAACTCAATAGCGTCTACGAGGCATCGACCGTGGTCCTGACCAACGACGCGCAGCGCGGCGTCTTTTCGTGCTGGCTCGTCCAGGGTTCTGTTCCATTTGGCGACGTCTTGTTCGAGCCGCTCTATTGAAGCCCAATCGATGTCGTCTGCACGCCCGAGTAGTTGGATGAATTCGGCATCGCCGTCGGGAGCTTCACCGATTCTGAAGCCGGCCGCATGTGCCTCGGCGACTGCCTTGACCACGTCCCGGCCTTTGGAATCGACCGGGAGCAGGCGTCGATATTCGAGCAGCGTAGCGTGCAACTGAGTCATCTGCTCGTCAATCAGCGCTGGAAGCCGATTGAACCCGCGCACGGCAGGCCGCGCCCATTTGGGCACTGCTTGGCCCTCGACCGGCGCCCACGTCCAGCTACCAGCAGCACTTCGCAGCAGTGGTAGCAGGCGTGCGGTGTCAATCATTCTAATCTGCCCGGTGCTGCCTTGAGCGTAGCCGAAGGCTTGCCGCAGCGATGCCGTTAGGTCGCGGCGGGCTTTGAGATGCGTGTCCAATGTGCTAAGCCAGTCTTCGGTACGGGGTGGGCCATCGTCGAGATGCCAACCCGCGCCGTCTGCGATCACTGCATTGATGAGGTGCGGCTCGGACATGGCCGGATGTGCTTTCCCCGCGAGTAGCGCACCGAGGAGCGCGGCGCGCAGGCCGAGCACCAGTTGTTCATCGGCGAATTGCCGAACCTCGCGTACGCGCACCTTTAGCGATGAGGCACGAGTGTCAGCCAATTCCTGGAGGCGGCGCAGATGGACGCCGTTGCCTGCAATTTGACCTGCGCTAAGACTAACCAACCCAGTGAGGAATTGAGCGTTGGCAGGAGTCCGCTTGAGCTTGATCGGCGCGTTCGCCGTGCCCGGTTGGTTCTCCGCATCGGCTCCGTCAATAGATACGGTTGTGGATTTCACAGGCCACGCTGCACGGATCTCACCCGCTGTAGGCTCGGCGCTGATCGGGTGGCTCCAGTCGCATCTGCGCGATACTGCGTCGCTAATGATCTTGCGTAGTTCGCCAGCAGTGGCTTGCCTAAGGTTGACGGATCGGGTCTGCCACTCCTCGATGTCTTGCACAACCCGTCGTTGGGACGGGCTCATCGCTGCGTTCTGCTCGGCCTTGGCTTGTGGTTCGGGGGTTGGGATGGGGCGAACGGCGGCCGTCTTGGGAACAGTAACCAGGTGGGGTAGCGCGAACGCGCTGTGAATCTCTGGTGCGAGATTCAGCACCTCAATAGGGGCGTCTCCCCAAAATTCGAGCACGACCTTCCGGCGCGCAGCATCGGCGCGGTCGGCTTCGTCGATCGCATGCTGAACTGCGCTCGGCAGAGGACGGTCCGCGCGGGCTGTCGGGTAGTCCTGACGGAATCGACCATCCGGGAATGCGCCCTCGCGAAGACTCTTGGCGTGCTCCTGCAACACATTGCGGACCACCGCGCCGAGTATAGCCCGAGGCACGATTGCGTCTGGTTTCTCGGGCGCCGTGGTTGAGTGGATCGCACGCATCAGCGCGGCCCGATTGAACGGATAGAGGCCGTGGCCTTCGTCGGTGACGCCGAATCCAGCGTGACAGGCTGTGGCCATCGCGCAGTCATCGCAAGCGTTCGGTGGCTTTCCGCCGTCGTGGATCGCGAGTTTTTCTAGGCGGTCTCGTCCCAGTCGTGCGGCATTGAGATACCGGCCGACGAAGGACATCAGACGCCGCGTTCCCATTTCGGTGCCGTCGAACTGCTTATCAAGGTCGTACATGTGTGGGCTGGCAGCTCGAGCGCGGGTCAACACCGTGTCGGCGAGTTGGGCGAAGTAACCAGGTGTCACGGCTAGGAGCGTGCGGATCGGTGCCAGCGTTGCCTTACCGTCCCGAAAACCGACCTCGATGATCGCGTCAAGAAGGTCGCGTTGTAGTCCTTGAACCAGGGCAAAGTCTTCAATCAGCAGGACGATCTCTTTGCCTTGTTGAGCATAAAGGCGCCGGACGTCGAGCAACGCCCGTTGAAGGCGACCGATGCCGACGGTCGCGTTGAGCACCGCGGTGTCCAGGTTTGCGTTAAGCAGCTCAACGACGATTGGCTGGAGCTCGGGACGGTTGTTAATGATCCCGAGCAACCGGCGAGCTTGCAGGGAGGCATGATCAGGATCGTCGATCTCGTCGATCCTCGGCAGATCATCGAGCGTGAATCTCTGTGGCCGTTCTGGCTCGTCGTCACGACGATCAGCCAGCAGGCGTGACACCAACTGAGGGATGAGACGCTGTGGTTCCAGCAGATGGCTTCGCACATGCGGGTCGAGCAGCAGCGCGGGCAGGCCAGTTGGGGATACGAGGAAACGTGCCGCGCCTATAGGTGGCTCAGCCGCTAGGATCGCCTCTTGCAACTGGTTGAGCAGTCGGTTCTGTAGGCCTGCAGCGTCGCGCTGCTCGACGACTTCGGCGACCTCGGAGCGCAGTTTGTCGAAGTCTTCTCCTTCTACGCCGTCAAGCAGAGCTGTCACGACGGATTTCAGGCTGGTGCCGAGTTTGGGTAGGTAGATGACCCGACGTTTGTCGTTGCTCGGCGTGCACTCCTTGATCCACCGCACCAGGTGCGACTTGCCTGTGCCGGAGTCGCCGATGACCGGCATAAGTAGCACCCCGTTGGGGGTGGGGCGGTTGAGGAAGTCCCGGCGCACTGCATGTTCGTCGACGGGAGCGCCCAGGCCGGCCGCGTTGCCGCCTTGGATGTGGGTGCGATGGATCTGGAGCGCGGCGTGCGTGGCGAAGAATACGCTGGTGGCGGGGCTGACCGCTTCGGTACTGATCAGGGTGGCGGCCTCGCGAGAGTCCCAGCATACGTACTTGCTGAACTCAGCCATCGAGCCCCTCCTTCACGACAAGGTAGGTTATTCGCCGAACTCCGCCTGGGGCATCGGGGTCAACAGCGAAGATGTCGCGCGGTGCGTCGGATGGCCGCGCGAGTTCTATCCAGCCGCGGTCAGCAGCGCTCAGTAGCGCAAAGGACAATGCTGGCGAGAGGCGGCTCGGCTCGGGGAAGCCCAGTGCGCGGCTGTAGGCGCCTCCGGGGAGAACTGGCAGGCCACTCAGCACGGCCGCCACCGCTTCGTGGCCGTCAACCTGCGTTCCGACCGGCCACAGGCTGCGGATAGTGTGTCCCACCGCCCTCGTGCAGTCAGGGATGATGCGCCGACCTTCTGACCCGAGTACAGCGATCTCGGCGAAGCCGAGCGCCAACGCCCAGTACGTGAATCGGTTCCACCGGTTGCTGTTGGCGATCGGAAGCAGGCCAGGTAGGGATGGAAAGGGGACGGTGTCGGGCTGGGATTGTGCCTTGGACACTTCGGTCCAACTAACCGATTCCGCCAGGGGATCGCGGCAAAGAAACCAGGAAAGGGCCCGCACGAACTCGCGCGGCCCCCTCCCTTCACGGGTGGTGCCGATCCCGGTGTTACGCTCCGCGGAGAGCACGGCGGTGCGCAACAAGTGACAGAACGTCTCGTAGTTCTCAAGGGTGAGCTTTTTGCCCTGTTCGGTGAGCGTGAGCGACCCGGATATAGCGTCGAGCACCCCGTACTCTTGAAGGCTCTGGCAGGCATGGTCGAACGTGTTGCGGGAGTCGGTTCCGTCAGGGAACAGGGCGGGTGGGCTGAGCAGCGCGCGCGCTTCCGCGAGAGGCAGGGGCTTGTCCGCGAAGAGCAGCGTACGCGCAACAGCCCACATCGGAGTGGGCAGGGAGGCCTCCTCGAGGATCAGTGTCATCAGAGTGCTCCGAGTGCCGTGACCAGGGTGAGAGTGGGAAGGTCGCCATGCAGGGTAGGACCCTGCGTAGGATCAGACCCCTTCGACGCCTCAGGGTGAACAAGATACGTGATTCCACCCGCCTGGATGCGCTGTTGCAACTCCGCGTCGAGTTCCCTCTCATGCTCGAGGAGCCAGATGACAGGGCCGAGGTACGTACGTTTCAAGTCCCCATCCAAGTCGACTATCAACGGTTTGGGCGCAGCGGCGTGCTGTAAGTGGGACGCCAGCTCCGCGGTGCAGCCGGTTCCACCGATCATTGACATGCCGCGGCGCACCAAGCGGGCTAGCAGGTCAGGGAGTAGGTCCCGACGTTCCTCTGGAGATCGCCACACTAGCGCCAGGGCCGGAGAAGGGCCGCGGACGAGTCTCAACGGATCGGCCGCTCGCCCGGTCCAGTCCTTTACCGGTGGGTCGGGATGCAGGCCGGTCCGGTAGAGGCCAGATTCATCGGCGCGGCGGTGGATTCTGCAGTACGGGCATCCGCGGCAGTTGATCGCTGTCGCTAGCCGGCCGCCGGACCACGTCGCCTGGTAGTAACCGCCCAGCACGGAACCAATGCAATTGCCGCCTGAAGCGATTTCTCGCATGGCATCCCAGGCGCGCGCCTGAACGTCTTTCAGGGCGTGGCGCTGCCCCTCGATCCGTGCTGCCCAGGATTGCTGCAGCATCGCATCGCTGTCGATGACTTCGACGTTGACTAGGTTGGCGGCGGCCGTTCCTTCGGCTACGTCTCCTGACTCCGCCTGGAGAGCAGGCGTCGCCGGCGACAGGCGAATCAGATCCGAGCGGGCCATCAGATTCAGTAGGCGCACATTCCAGGCTCGGTTCTGCCTGAAGCCCTCGAGCATGTGGGCGGGAAAGGAATCTAGATCGACACGATAGGTTTGCGGGGTGACCTGGGATTCCCTCGTCATACGTCGCCAACGACGCCAACCTTTGTCCGGTGTGATGATTGTCCGGCGGTTGATTCGCTGCGCCACCCACTCATCCTCCGGTGTGATGGCGAGCAGGCTCAGGCAGGCTGTGCCGTTGCGTCCTGCGCGGCCGACCTCCTGGTAGAACCGGTCGACCGTTTCTGGAAGACACGCGTGGATCACAGTCTTTACGTCCGGCATGTCGATCCCTAGGCCAAACGCCGACGTACCTACGACAACGTCGTAGCGTGTGGTCCCGGTGCCGTCGCCGCCGCGCCAGCCGTCGATTAGTGCGCGACGTTCGTCATCAGTAGATGCGCCGGTGATCTGTCCAACGCGCCTCATGCCCGCGTGACGGAGAAGAGAAGTCCACTCGCCGACCTCCTCCCGCCGGGAGACGTAGAGAGCCAGCGGTCTGGGCAGGTGCCCGATTGCGTCGAGCACCGCCCGTTCCCGCTGGGCACGCGTCGCGAACTGGTGAACGATGTAGCTTGGTTCGCGGCGCAGGGCCGACGCCCATACGACCGCGGTTTCAGTGCCGGGTAAGAGGTGCGCGAGATAGCTGACCTGCTCGTCGGTCATCGTGGCACTCATGGCGACGGTCACGTGCTGTTTTCCCGGCGGCGCGATGGCGTTCCACTGCGCGCCCTGGCTGGCGATGGTTTGAAAGTCTGGGCGGAACTCTGTGCCCCACTGTTCAACCAGATGTGCCTCGTCGATGACCAGGAATCTCAACAGGCCTCGCTCCGCAGCGGCGGACAGAGCCTCGCCGATGCCGCGCACGACCGATTCCGGAGCGGCGAACACAACTTTCTGTCTGCCTTGTCGGATCGCGTCGCGCATCGATGCCTTGTACTTGTCCGTCATCCCGCCGAGGTAGGCATAGTTGTTGTCCGGGCTGCCTGCACGTCCCGATTGCCTGATGGCTTTTCGGAAGCGGTGCTCCATGTCGAGTGCTAGGGCGACGGTCGGCACGACGACAAGCGAGACACCCGGTTCGTCAGCCGTCGCGATGATCGGGGCGAAGATCACGTCGGTCTTACCCTGGCCTGTGGGCAGACAGATGAGCGTTGTCGTTCCGGGGGTAGCGAGAGCCACAGTGCGTGCAGCCTGTCGCTGGCCTAGCGAGACGAACGAGTCATGATCCAGAGCGGCTACCCAGAACGGGTCCGCCGGCACCATCGGAGCCTTAAGCACTCGTCCCCGGTAGACGTCGTCCAACTCACGCGCCACAGCTGCCTTCGGATCTCCGTCGTCATAACAGGGCAACCAAAATCGTGATCCCACCGTGACTGAACTCGCATCGCTTCCCAGACAGGAGCAACCGGCCTCGAGCCACTGATCTTCGGAAGGCAGGCCGACTCGTTGCGGGACGCGCAGATATGCAGGGTTTCCTGTCCGAGTCTGCTGTTCGAGCAGGACCTGACGGACCAACGCGGCGACGTCTCGCCAGCCGGCCGCGTCATCTTGGAGGGCGTCCCGCAGCCGTCTGCAAGTGCCTGCGGCATCCTCGACCGGGACTCCGTCGAGGAGGCGCTGAGCGGCGGTCAGATTGTCAGCGGACATCGACACCTGCTGGCGGTCGGCCGAGGATGCAGCAGGTGACGGAGACCGTTCTGATTCGGGGCGTCTGGAGCGCCTGCGTCAGGCTGGCAGTGACCGCCATGTCAGACAGCATGCTTTCGGTGTCGTCAAGTATGCGGCCTGCGGCTCGTCGCGCCTGCGCCTGCACTTCTGTGACAGTCAACATGTGGGTCGCGGCGGCGGCCGCGGCCGCGACACGACCGGTCAACTCGGGAGACTCGAGGGTGTACCTGCGGCCAACGCTGTCAGCCATGCGAGCAGAGGCGATGTACTGTTCCTGCGCACCGAAGTAGTCCAGAAGCAGCCGAGTCCGCCGGAAGTTGATGTTGATGTCGCGCTGCGGGTTGTACGGATGATCGAGCAGGGCTGCAAGCGCCGCATCGGCGACCACCTGGCCTGCCACCTGAACCCAAACCCGCATCATGAACGGTGCTAGGAGCCGATCTGCCTGCCGGCGCAGCGGACGTGCGCGGTCATGACCGGGACCTGCAAGCGCTACCGCTGCCGAGATGTCTGCGTCGATGAGATAGTCGAAGCCGAAAAACGCCTGAGCCTCGGTGTGATGCAACCGCCAATACACGGAGGCTTGCCCGCGATCGTCTATGGCGAGCACGTCAGCGAGTAGGTCGACTAAAGGATTCCCGATACGGAACAGCCGGGTACCCGGTAGCCGCAACGCCACCGAGCGGTTGAAGGCCCCGGTCGTGGTCTGCCCGCCGATCTCGCCGCCGCGGGCCAATAGCCGCGGCGATACAAGTGGTGGCACCGGCCCGCGGCCATATCGCATAACCGACTCATTCGGAGCCTTGTGGGCAGACAGCCGTAATCCTCCCGGGCCGCCACCGGCGTACGCTGAGAGCGCGGCTTGCATGGTGCGCCAACCCGTTTCAAGTTGGCCGATAGCCTCGGGGATATCACGCGGTCCAGACGTCGACTCATATATCGCATCGAGCATGTCGACGGCATCGATGTCGCGTTGTTCCTGTGCGAGTGCCGCGCGCACATCATCGACTGCTGATGTCAGCGCCCGAGGCCCGTCGATAAGTGCGTCGCGCCAAACGCCAGGAAGAACTCGCTCTATACCGGCCTGCAGAGTCGAGATCGACTTAGTGAAAATACCAAAGCCGTCTCTCAGAAGCACCGACCAGGCTCCCATGAATGTGAAATTCCCAGCGGGACTGGCTATGAGGATCTGACGCGCTGGCTTATGCCCTGATTGGCTGTATCGGTCAACGCGTCCTAGACGCTGTTCGAGGCGGTTGGGTGACCAAGGCAGCCGAACATGCACGACTGCGTCAGCAATCTGCAAATTCAAACCGTCGTCAGCGCTGTCATCAGCGATCAGAAGGCCTCCGCGCTCGCTCCAGACCTGAACGTTCCGTTCGCACGTCTCAGCGCCCGCAAGATATGTGTGCTCGACCGCCGGCAATCCTCCAAGGGGTCGCAGCTGGCCCGAAACTGTGTGTGCGAGTCTTCCGGGTCCGCAAAAGACAATGATGCGGCGATGCTTTCGTGCGATTGTTGCAAGCGTGCGCGCAATCGCTGTTTCCTCGTCAGAACTGTCGTCTTCCTCTAATGGGAGATCTGTCTCGCCGGGAATTACTGGGACTGACCGTAGGATTTCGCGCTCCAGTTCCGAAAGCCCCGCACGGTCGGCCGAATCCCTATTCGCGTGGCACCGCCAGCGAAGTGTATCGGCGAGGTCCTTCGGGGAGCCCCCTGCGCGTGACGCCAGCACACCCAGCACCGCTCCGTACGCTTCAGCGTGGTCGACAGCGTTCCGGTCTAGTAGGTCCTTCGCGACAAGTGCTTGCCACGCCAGCAAGAGGTCGTGGCCCAACTCCACGATGCGATCGTCTACGGTGAGCAGGAGGGGCGGTTTCCGGCCAGTCACACCAAAGGGCAATGTAGAATCGCTCTCAGCTTCCCGCAAAACCGCCTGTCGGCGATTGCGGATCACGCGGCGGTCCAAGCGGTATGTCTCACCGAGGTGCGCACGCAAACCATCTACTCGAACGCTGAGTTCGTCTCGCCGTGACGGTTCCATCAGGTCGCCGTGCTCGTCTAATAGTGCGAGCACTTGATCGGACAGTGACCGGAAGCGGGGATCGTCTGGGATGATTTCAGCGATCTCGTCGATGGCGGTGGGAAGTAACTGCTCAAACGCGGCGTCCATTGAGTAGACCGCTGTCGCTAGCGCCATCCGGCCTTCAACCCGGCGAACGAAATCTTCGCGGCGATCCCATCGGTACATATGAGGGTCGAGTAGGTGGAGAAGGGCTAGATAGGTGTGCTCGTGCCACACGACCGGAGTGGCTGATAGGAGCAACACTCGCGGTGTCGAGTGCGCAACCGCGACAAGTTCAGCGTATGGGGAGACGGTCGGATCCGCGACGTCGACAAGGCGGTGCGCCTCGTCCACGACGAGCAAATCGAACCCTGCGTAATCGCTCCACCGCCCCGGTGTCTCGTGAGCGCCGATCCGAAGGACCGCACGGGGGAAGTCGTCGACAAAGAAGCGCTCCTTTAACTCCCGCTGCCACTGTCGGCGTAGTGTGTCCGGCGCGATGACGGCTATACGTGCCGCAGGCTTGTCGATGAGGGTCTGCCGGATTACGAATCCAGCCTCGATCGTTTTGCCCAAACCGACCTCGTCGGCCAGTAAGTACCGCTGCACGGGGTCGCCGAGGATCGTCAGCGCCGCCCGTACTTGGTGCGGAAAGATCTCGACAGTCGATGACAACAGTGCTGAAATCCCCGCGCATGCGGCGCGTTGCGCAACAAGGTTCCGTAGCAGTGGAAGCCGGGCGTCCCGGAAAAATCCTGTCTCATTGCCACCGACGGCCAGGACGTCTACCGGATCCGCCAACGGACGGTCCCACCGGACACGCAACTGCTCGCCAGGGATCTTGACATCTGACTCTGAGTTGGGCAGGCGAACGAAGTACACCCGTCCGTCGCGGCCGACGATCCTGCCGGCGTGCCACTCGGCGGTGTCCGGGTCAGCCCAGAAGACGCGGGTCTCTCTATCGAGTATGTGAGGGGTGCAGTCGGCGACAGCCACCCATTTCTCGAACGCGACAGGCCGTGATACCGAATCAAAACACTCGATCCTCAATCGGCTCTGTCCGAGTTCGGCTACTCGAGCAACACCGGGAACCTCGGCATGCAGCACGAAATCTCCGGGCTGCAACAGGCCACGCGGCTCATCGACACGTAACCCACCCGCCACTACCGACCCCCTTTGCCACGATCGGTAAGTGTATCGACACCGAACGGCATCCGCTCTCCAAAAAGCTTAGAGTCCCATCGAAAAGGAGGCTGTGATCAACTCCGTGTCCGTTCTCATGGGTTCTGGCCTGATTCGGCAACACCGCGCCGTCGGCGCAATCGACCTAGTCGGACAACCTGTGCGCCGTCCTCAACTGGCTCGCCGCTTCTTATTCTCGGTCGCAACTGCTGCGGCCGGAGCGCCGGTCCGCTCCCCGTAGGACCTCAGACCCTGACCATCGGCCGCGGGAGCAGCCTCTACTCCTGCCACAACCTGACCATGGGGGACTGCCAATCTGAGGCTCTCGCCCGCCTTCGCACTGCAGTACTGCGCGTGCGCAGAGTGAAAGCCACAGATCAAGCGGCTAATACTACCGACTGCAGACTGTTGGTGAGTGGGCGCACCATCGGGCTCTGATGCTGAGCTTCGACGCTTCTACAGCACATGACAGTATCTCTGCGCTACGCTCTGACGGTAGCGCCAATAACTGCAGAAGATAGCTTCCCGGGCTGCCGTAGTTACTTGCTAGATAGCGGCCCACGAACTGACCTACGGAGGAGAAGACTGTCATGGCGGACCGACAGAAGGCTGTAGTACTGCTCAGCGGCGGCTTGGACTCGACGACGGTACTCGCCATGGCTGCCGATCAGGGGTATGACACGTACGCGCTGAGCTTCCGCTACGGCCAGCGTCACACGGTTGAGTTGCAGGCCGCCGAAAAGGTCGCCGCCGCCCTCGGCGCCACCAAGCACGTGATCGCCGACATCAACCTGCGGGCATTCGGCGGCTCGGCGCTGACTGATGACATCCCGGTTCCGCACCACGCCAGCGCCGACGACGTCACGCAGGACATCCCGGTCACCTACGTCCCGGCACGCAACACCGTCTTCTTGTCGTTCGCTCTTGCCTGGGCAGAGACGCTTGGGTCTAGTGACGTCTTCATCGGGGTCAGCGCGCTCGACTACAGCGGTTACCCGGACTGCCGGCCTGAGTACATCGCCGCCTTCGAGGCGATGGCGAACCTGGCGACCAAGGCCGGTGTCGAGGGCACGCAGCACCTGAAGATCCACACCCCGCTCATCGACCTGACCAAGGCCCAGACGATCGAGGCCGGGTTGAAGCTGGGCGTCGACTACGGCATGACCCACAGCTGCTACGACCCTAGTCCGGAGGGCCGCGCTTGCGGCACCTGCGACTCCTGCCTGCTGCGGGGCCGGGGCTTCGCTGAACTCGGCCTGACCGACCCGGCGCTTGCCGATCATCCGATCGGCGCGCGGTGATGCCTCGGCAGACCAAATACCGGGTCAAGGAGATCTTCTACACGCTCCAAGGCGAGGGCGCCCACGCAGGGCGCCCTGCCGTCTTTTGCCGCTTCACCAGTTGCAACCTGTGGACCGGCCAGGAGAAGGACCGCGCCCGGGCCATTTGCCAGTTCTGCGATACCGACTTCGTCGGCACCGACGGCCCCGGTGGCGGGCGGTTCACCGACGCCGAACAGTTAGCATGCGCTGTAGCCCAGTCGTGGACCGGGGCGCCGCATGCGATGGCGCGTCCGTTCGTGGTGTGCACCGGCGGAGAACCGCTGCTGCAGTTGGACCAGGAGCTGGTTGACGCACTCCACGCGGCGGGCTTCGAGATCGCGATCGAGACCAACGGGACCCGACCCGCGCCTGAAGGCATCGACTGGATCTGTGTGAGCCCCAAGGCCGGGACCGACATCGTGCTGACCGCCGGTGACGAGCTCAAGCTGGTCTTCCCACAGGATGGTGCTGGCCCGGAGTTGTTCGAGAGTCTTAAGTTCACACGGTTCGCGTTGCAGCCGATGGACGGCCCCGACCTGGCCGCCAACACCGAGAAGGCCATTCAGTACTGCCTCGACCACCCCCAGTGGACGTTGAGTATGCAGACCCACAAGTACCTGGGGATCCGATAGATGGAAATCTTCCGCGAGTTCACCTTCGAAGCTGCCCACCGGCTGCCCAACGTGCCCGAGGGTCACAAGTGCGCACGCTTGCACGGTCATTCCTACCGGGTCGAGATCCGGGTCACCGGTGACGTCGGTGTCGACACCGGGTGGGTCATGGACTTCGGTGACGTCAAGGCCGCGTTCAAGCCGCTGGAAGAGGCCCTGGACCATCGGTACCTCAACGACGTCGAGGGCCTGGAAAACCCAACCAGCGAACACCTCGCTCGCTGGATCTGGGACAGGCTGATCGACGCCTTGCCCCTGTCAGCCGTCACCGTCCGCGAGACCTGCACCTCGGGGTGTACTTACCGCGGGGAGGGGTTGTGAGCCTCCCAGATGTGCAGGCCCGACCCGACGAGCGAGGCATTGCCCTGGACGAAGTCGGTGTCAAGGGACTACGCCTGCCGGTCCTCATTGCTGACGGTCAAGGCGCGAAGCGGGAGACCGTCGCCACCGTCGCCGCTGCCGTGAACTTGGAGGCGCAGGTAAAGGGTGCACACCTGAGCCGGTTCGTCGAAGTGCTTAGCGAGCAGTTGCGGGAGGTCGCGCCAGCGCACCTTGACCTTGTCGTCGAGGATGTCCGGCAACGGCTCGGCGCGCAGCGGGCTCGTGTGGAGGTCTGCTTCCCCTACTTTCTGGAACGGCATGCGCCGGTCAGCGGACTGCGGTCGCTCATGGATTACGACTGCTCCATCGTGTCGGAAAGTGACTGGCAGAGGGTGACAACCGAACTCCGGGTTCGTGTCCCCGTGACGAGCGTCTGCCCATGCAGTAAGGCCATCAGCGACCGCGGCGCGCACAACCAGCGTGGTTATGTCACTATCACCGCCCGTCTGGCGGAGGGTCAGCCCGCAGAGCGGGCGCCGTGGTTTACCGAACTCATCGATATCGCCGAAGCGTCCGGCTCGTCACCGGTCTATGCGCTGCTCAAGCGCCCAGACGAGCGTCACGTGACCATGGCCGCCTACGACAACCCCGTCTTCGTCGAGGACATGGCGCGGAGCGTCGCCAGCGCGTTGTGCCATGACACGCGCGTCGCTGGGTTCGACATCGACGTGGTCAACGATGAGAGCATCCACAACCACGACGCCTACGCGCACCTGAGCTGGCCTCCTCACACCGAAAGCGCCGGAAGCGGGGCGACCCGTGCGACCAACTGACAGCGATACCGCCACAGGACAGGTGCATGTCGTCGTCACCTGCACCGACCGCAAGACACTCCCGGTCGAGGACCATCTCAAAGCAAGGAACCTGCCGGAGCGCGGCACGGCCGGCGCTGTGGACACGTGGATGACGCGACTCTCGGCCGCGGACTCAACATCAACGCCTGCCCTTGACCTGTACGCGGGCGAGCACTGGCAGATTGTAAAGCGCAACCTGCCGGAGAAAGTCGGCTCGCGCCCGGTACAGCTGTGGATCTGTTCGGCCGGCTACGGACTGATCCCGGCCGATGCTCCCGTCCATTCCTACGCCGCAACGTTCGCACCCAGACACCAGGACTCGGTCGCGGAGACGCGGGAGGAAGCACAGGACTGGTGGACCGGTCTTGCCCGATGGCAAGGGCCGACAACCGGGGCACCGCGCAGCCTGCACGCGCTGGTCCGAAGCAATCCCGACTCACATTTCGTCGTCGTGATGTCCGGCCCCTATCTGCGTGCCTGCTCACCAGACCTGCTTGCGGCGGGGCAGGCAGCACGACCCGGCCAGTTCACCATCCTGAGCACGTCCGCGGTTCCGCTCGAGGTGAGCGAGTTCGCTGTCACCGGTGACGGCCGGCTTCGCGACCCGCTCGGTGGCAGCCTGCTCGCGCTGAACGCCCGGATGGCCGCACGGTTGCTAACCGATCTTGGCCCCGCCGCTCCGCACCGTAAGGCGTTGGCCGAGGCCCTGGCCCGTATTCCGGTACCGGAGAGGTTCACCGCCCCCGCGCCCCGCACGCGGATGACCGATGATGAGGTGCGTGCCTACATCGTTGATGGGCTGGCGCAGCCGGGCGTGTCGGCCACATCGTTGCTGCGGCAACTGCGCACATCGGGGCGGGCCTGCGAACAAGCCCGCTTCGGTGAACTCTTCCGCGAGGTGGTGCAACGATGACCACAGCCAGCGCCCCAGAACAGGGCACCTTTGAGCGCCGTGCCTTGCGCGTAGATCAGACCGACAGGCATCCGCTGTTCATCTTCACGCTCACGGCCAGCGAGATCCTGCGAGTTGCGGACATCTCGAGAGTCAGCCGGGATCCGGCGGGAAAACTGATCGGCTATCAGCGGCCCGAGGTGCGCAGCCACGTTCAGGAGATCGTGGAGTATCTAGACGGTGAAGAAGCGCTGTTCCCGAACCCGATCATCATGGCGCTGTCGACCGATGTGCGGTTCGTCTCCTCGCGAGGTCCTAAAGCCTCCGACGGCGTAACCACCGGAGGGACGCTGCACATCCCGGTCGTCGCCCCCGGGCGTAGCAAGCCCGGCTGGATCGTCGACGGCCAACAGCGGGCATTGGCGCTGGAGCAAGCCAAGCGTCAGGATTTCCCTGTTCTCGTCGCAGCGTTTATTGCCGATTCGGTCAGCCTGCAGCGCGACCAGTTCCTCCGGATCAACAACACCAAACCGCTGCCGCGCGGCCTGGTCACCGAACTGCTGCCGGAAGTCGATTCCCCGCTGCCTCCGCGTCTGTCGATGCGCAAGACACCTTCGGCCCTGTGCGACCTGCTCAACAACGACGAGAACTCTCCGTTCCGCGGGCTGATCCGACGTGCCTCAGCTGGCAAGGACGCCGGCGGCAAGCTCGTGATCACAGACACCAGCGTGGTCAGCATGCTCCACGAGAGCCTGACTTCGTCCTCCGGCTGCCTGTTCCCCTACCGCAATATCAGTACCGGCGAGACCGACTTCGACGGGATCCGCGCCGCGTTGTTCCTGTACTGGGGCGCAGTTCGAGACGTCTTCCCCAACGCCTGGGGCAAGCCGGCGACCCGAAGCAGGCTGATGCATGGCGCCGGGATCAGAGCCATGGGACGGCTCATGGACCGGATCCTAGCCGGCATGGATCCGCGGCAGCCAGACGCTGCTGACCTGGTCCGTGCCGAATTGGCCTTGGTCGCTCCGTACTGCAGGTGGACGTCTGGGACATGGGAAGATCTCGGCCTGCGGTGGAACGAGGTACAGAATCTCTCGAAGCATATGCAGGAGTTGTCCAACTACCTTATCCGTGTCTACGTCCAGGCCAGGAATGCGAACCGATGAAATACTTCTTTCCTGACAGCCAGGACCAGGTCAACCCTGACTTCAACTTCCGGACCGAGGAGCACCCGCCTACGCGCATCCGGCAGCGCGACGACCGCTACGCCCACGAAGTCCTGGCCGTACCTCCCTTCAACGGCTACCTGGTGTCCAAGACCATCGTCGACGGTACCGCCGGTACTATGGCCGGGGCCAAGTACAGCGCATCCCAGCGAAACCGGCTCTACCTGGACGGGGTGGAGGACTTCTTCCGGCTCGGTTCCAGCGTGCAGCCCCTGGAAGTGATGGGCGACTGCGGCGCCTTCTCCTACGCCACCATGGACGAACCGCCATACGCTCCGACGGACGTCATCGACTTCTACGAGGGCTGCGGGTTCGACTACGGCATTTCGGTGGACCACATCATCTTCCAGTACGCGCCTGGCGTCGCCGCCACCGACGAGGAAGCCGCGGAATGGGCCAGACGCCAGAAGATGACCATTGACCTGGCCGCCGACTTCTCAGCCGAGTGCCGGGCCCGGAAAGTCGAGTTCACGCCCCTCGCGGTCGCACAGGGGTGGAGCCCTGCCTCCTACGCCGACGCCGTGGACCAACTCCAACGCATGGGGTACGACCGCATCGCCCTCGGCGGCATGGTGCCGCTGAAGACCAACGAGATCCTGGCGTGCCTGCGCGCAGTCGACGACAAGCGTGACAAGCGCCGTACCCAGTTGCACCTTCTTGGCATCAGCCGGTGCGACAGTATCCCGACGTTCAAATCTCTGGGCGTGACCAGCTTCGATAGCACGTCTGCCTTTCGCCAAGCGTTCAAGGACGAACGGGACAACTACTACACGCCGGAACGTACCTACGTGGCCGTGCGGGTGCCTCAGGTGGACGGCAACGCCAAGCTGAAGACAGCGATCTTGTCGGGAAGGATCGAACAGGACATTGCTATAAAGCTGGAGAGAGACTGCTTGAAGCTGCTGCGGGAGTACGACGCCGGTGCAACTCCACTGCGCCCCGTACTGGACGCGTTGCGGGCCTACGAAGACCTTCTCGGGGCGAAGAGCAAGATTGACAGCTATGAAGAGACCCTCGAGGCAAGGCCGTGGCGGGACTGCGGCTGCGGCATCTGTGGGCGAATCGGAATCGATATCGTCTTGTTCCGGGGCTCCGAGCGCAACAAGCGCCGCGGCTTCCACAACCTGCACGTGTTCAGCGAACGACTCGATCGCGAACTGAAGAAGGAAAGGAGCAACGCATGACCCCGCGCAACGCGGTGGCCCGCAAGTTCAGCACCCTCACGGAAGAGGAATTGCGGCTGCCTGCTATGGAGGTGCGTCAAGGGCCGACCCGAAGGCTGTACAGCTTCGCCATCGACGGCAAGCAGTTGCACCGCATCGCCACCGTGTCGCGCATCCGCAGAGACGCCTCATCGCATCTACATGGCTACCAGCGTCCTGAGGCCATGGCTCATATCTCAGCCATCCGCAGGTACATCGAGTCCGAAGAACCCCTCATGCCCAACGCCGTCGTGGTGGCCTTCGACGACCGAGTACGTTTCGAACCGACTCCTGGCCTCGGTACGGACAGCGACATCACCACATTCGGCACCCTAATCATCCCCGTGGACGACATCGCCCCGCCGGCGGAGCGCCCCGGATGGATCGTCGACGGCCAGCAACGCTGCGCCGCGATCCGCGACGCCGAGGTCGACAGCTTCCCGATCTGCGTTACAGCGTTCATCACCGGCAGCGAAGGTGAACACAGATCGCAGTTCATCCTCGTCAACAACACCAAACCGCTGCCGAAGGGCCTTATCCACGAACTGCTACCGGAGGCTGAAGGAACGCTGCCGGCGCAGCTGCAAATGCGGCAGTTGCCGGCCCTGCTCGTCGAGCGGCTCAACTACGACGGAGGCGACGCCGAAGACAAGCGCCCGCTGTTCCACATGATCAATACACCGACCAACCCCGAAGGCCTCATCAAAGACAACTCGATGCTGAAGATGCTCGAGAGCAGCCTGACCGATGGCGCGCTCTATCGCTATCGCGGCACAAAGGATGGGTCCGAGGACATCGAGGTCATGCTGGCAACCGTCAACAACTTCTGGTCTGCCGTCTACGACGTGTTCCAGGATGACTGGAAGCCACCGCGCCGGTCAAGACTGCTTCACGGCATCGGCATCATCAGCCTGGGCTCGCTCATGGACGCCATCGCCAAACGCTTTCCTGGCGATGAACCGCCGAGCAGAGATGACTTCGCCAGCCATCTGAAGAGCGTCAAGGATGACTGTCACTGGTCGGAGGGAAGTTGGGACTTCGGCAGTAACGGCGGCACTCGTGAGTGGAACGAGTTGCAGAACACCCCCCGCGACATCCGGCGGGTCAACGATTACCTCCTAGCGGTCTACAACGAGAAGCAAGGTCCGGTGCGCCGCCGCAGTCGTGCGGGCAACCGAGCCGGGCTTCCCGAGCCTCGTCAGGAAGGCTGACCGGCTCACTAAGGCTGCAGTCTCGGTGGCGAGAAGCTCCTTATCGCCACCGAGACGGTTGCTCAGCTACTGACTTTGAATGCGTGATGTCGTGTACTGACAGGTCTTGATCCCTGCGGTACGTCATGAGTGTGAGGTATCCGCAGGGTGGGGGCCTGACCGCCAAGCAGCGCGAGTTCCGCGAGCAGGTCCGGCTGTCGGCTATGGACTTCTTCGAGA
>Ga0105239_10002367_pt1 | contig 24041 bp, 16 predicted proteins | sample KBSC44metaG_FD_92761 | JGI IMG/M metagenome (GOLD analysis project Ga0105239, IMG submission 92761) | Corn rhizosphere microbial communities from Kellogg Biological Station, Michigan, USA - KBS C4-4 metaG | ecosystem: Host-associated > Plants > Roots > Rhizosphere > Soil | place: Michigan, USA...
ATGGACCGGGCAGACTGGGATGGGAGATCGGGCCCGTCATGGTCGGGAGAAGCTCGCGCGGCTCCTGATCCTCGGTCTTGCTCCGCTTTGTCCGGCTGGGTAAGGCCGACGAGTCAAGGCCAGGATCCTCCTCGTCCGAACGACACCGGGAACTCTCCTCTTCTTGGCCCTCCTGGGGAGGTGATTTCCTCTTCTTGGCCACCACCGCCGCCGCCGCCGTTGTGGCGTCCCCCTTGTCCACTTTTCTCGCGTGCGCAAGGGTTCCATCAAGCCTCGTCATACCCTCAAACCCAAAGGTGGGATCGAAACTGACGAATACGAGTGCTCTCTCACCTTTGCCTCCTGCGACAGGTGGGCCGGCCATGTAGATGAGGCCCTCCTCCCCCAGCACAGCCTTGACTTGGCCAACCCTCCCGCCGGGGCAGAGGATATCGTGCAACGGCTGAGGTGCGTCGTCAGAGGGCCAGAGGGATATGTGACTGGCCGAGAAGTCTTCTTCGCCATCCTGCATTTCCTCCCCTTCTCTGTCCCTGAGACGCGGTCGGACGATCAGCCCGCCGAGTCTCCTTGGCTTCACAGGATCCTCCACCAAGGGCGAGATGTCATCACGGCTGACCACACGGAGCTTGATTCGCTCCCTGGGTCGCCAATCATCGTCTACCCGAAACTCCTCGGTGACTATGTCCACAAACGACTGTGCATTGAAACAATATCCGTTCCATTTGGTCTTTGCCCTGATGTATTCTTTCACTGCCCCTGACGCACCGGCTTCCGTATGGACGTACTTTTTCGCTCTGGGCCTTGACGCCTCGTACCGGCTGTTGTTTTCCTTGTCCAAGGTCTTGGATAGTGGGTCATCAGGGGGATGGCGGAGGCCGTCAGTCAGCTCCTGGTGTTGGGCTCGATGGAACGGCTGCGAGTAGAATGTTCTGAACGAGCGACTGCCGCCGTTGATCCATTCCTTCCGACACTCGACAATCAAAAACTCCCCGGTCCGATGATCGTGCTGGAATTCCAGCAGCGTCCAGGCATCGTTGATCGGTCCCTCCACATGCTGTCGGCGCCAAATAACTTGTATCCGGAGATCTGGAGACGGATCGTCCAGGGCAAACCTCACAAAGTGGTAATAGCTGGTCCAATCAACTTCCTCACTCTCCAGGCTTGTCTGATTGGTCACCGCGTAGAAGTGGCCCTCGAAGATGTCAAAGCACGCAGTCGACCCGATGTCTGATCCGTAGAAATTTTGCAGCTGCAGAGGCTCCTTACTTACGGCTTTCCCCGTGCCAAGGTCATAGACTTCCAGCAGCCACTCGTGGTGATCATGAAACCCCCTTGCCGAGTGTGTCCCATAGACCAAGTGCGTCAGGTCATGTCGGACGAAGATCTTGTTGGTTGAACGTACCCTTACGCAAAGCAGAATTCGATCATGATTCGAGCTCTTGGGTCCAGGGTTGGGGCGCTCAAATTTGTCACCAATATTGACGGCAAAGAGGAAGTGCCCCAGATATCCAAAATTGCAGAGACAGGTGACGATCTCGTCTGAGTAGCTGCAGACTGAGACGGATTGGAGGTCCTCCGGATCGATAAATTTGCTGTCTGAGCCATCGAACTTCAATCCGCGACTGAAGAACATTGGGCTCAAGACCTTTTCCGTTGCCTTCTCGCCGTTGAAATCGAGGATACGAAGTCCGTCCTGGTTAGTATAGCAGAGCACGCCTGCATCATACACAAAGCTAGTCCCATGTCCTATGATAGTTGCCGAATAAGGCGATACTCTTTGAATTGCCTGTTTTTGGCAAGCATATCGATTCAAAAGCTGGGTAAAGCCACCTTTGGCTGGCGTCGAAAGTGCCAGTCGTGCCCAGGTCGAATACGGGATACTGCTCTGCTACTGTCAGCTAATCCAGAGAAGCAAGAGATCAGGACCGAATGCCTCACCTCTATACAGTGCCTGGCTGTGTTCTCATCCTTGAGGTGGTCATGAAGCACACGGCATGTCTTTCTCAAGTTAAGATGGGATCTAGCATCAAGGCGTCGAGCAATATGATGAACAATGTCAAATGGAAGATCAATGAGCATATCTGTTGATTTGGGACCTTCTGGATGACTGGTTCATCTATGATGGCCGTCTAAAATGGTCATAAAGCAGAATACATCAACCTCCCGCCGAGGTTATTGTGAGAAAATGAGAGCCAAGGGAGTGAGAACCAACTGCATAGAGGGAGTGAGCATTGTGAAGATAGGAAGGCCATCAGCGTATGTGTAATAGATCGTTTGCACTGAAAAAATGTCTGTAGAGGGGAGAGGGGCAGTCAGGCTGAAGACGAATTTCCGACTTGACGCACGAGGAGCGGACAGGTCTGAGACACGTTCGCAGAGCCTCATTATCTCATTTGGGTCGACAGGGACAGCTGCATCCTCAACCAATTGCATTGTGCACAATCGGCATCGACAGGGTGCCACAACTCACAATCACGACCTACCAGACTCGTAAGTCCGCGCCTAATCGAATATCGGGACGACGGGGGGCACGGGATTTGGAGCCACTGCGGGTCGTGCAGATGTGCTCCAAATAGTGGTTGCGACAACAGGTTTGGATGTGGAGGCTCTACCGCTCCTTCGCAGGTCTGACTCGTAACGTCAGGCTGAGATGGGAACGAAACTTGAACTACTGAAAATTCTGAAGGATGGAAAACCTGGTCCCGAGCTTGGGGGGCGAAAAGAGTGGAGAGTGCCAGTGGTCCGCAAGCACTTGCCGCAGAGCCTCATCCTGTCACGTGACAAAGGGTGTGAACATGGGTGGGGACATCCATGCCCATCGGGCACAGGCTTCAGCTCGGTGCCTGATCCCATGACAGTAGGCTGAGCCTGCACCGCCTCTGCGGGATGACAAGAGTGCTGCTCACTCTTTGCCCCAGAGCAAGCCCAGCACCAGACAGGTTCAACCGCTTCGTATTCGCCCGCGCGCCCGGCGAAGGTCAGCCGCAATGCTGATAATTAATCTAGAATCCAACATCAGCTGGTTTGCAAGAGGGGGGCGCTGCGCAATCTCTCTTCTGACTTGCGCGAGTCTACCTTCAAGCCCACCGGCCTTGCGTATGACTTGTAAGTCGTTCGGCCTCATTGATTGACCAGTGATGAATGTAGCCAGTGGCACCAGCAGATGAAGACAAGAGGATGCTAAATCGTCGGGTGCCACGATAGCAATGTCCAGTTCAGTTGAGAGGGAGTTGTTGTGCCGCTGCGTGGAATCATGATTGAAATCGACCCAGACAAGCACCTTGCTTACTCGTCGAGGGGCGGATCACCCCATGAAATTTGTCCAATGCATCAGTCGCACCAATTTTGCTATTGGGACTCCAGAGTCTGACAAAGGTGGAAAAGCCACCGTCATCCCCCAGTCAATCGCAGGGTGACAGGTGTTGAAAGCAGGCCAGCAATGCCGGGCAAAAATCTGCATTGGAGGGGGGGTCAAGCTGCGAGCCACGGGGAGCTCACTGGCTCAGTAGTACCAACGAGGCGCTTTCCTAGCTTCTGTCACGAAGCCGTGGGCACTCCTAGTCCCTCCAGACGCGAAGTGATACGTTCTAATCCTTTACCTCGTCAAGGCGTTGTTAAAACCTCAGCCGCCTGACCGGATCGGGCTCAGAATGGACAAGTACGGCAGAAGTGCGATGCGGGCTGTCTTTTGCATGGCGCGCCCATGCATGAAGTCTTGGTTTTGGATTCGTGAGCATCCTCAAAATACAGGTCGCAGCATTTGCACGGGAATAAAGCACAGCAAACGAAACAACACCAGGCCTTGTCATATGCTAGTAATATCATACATCGACGAACCGAATGCGTTGAGTCCAACGATCTAACTCGAAGTAGTAGTCAAGCGTGGGGAAAAAAGGCAACCAGACAAGGCAACCAGACCTTGGCCGCAGTTTTCGAGCAACATGAAGCTCATTGGAACCGTACGAAGTCAGAATCTGTTGAGGAGGAGCAAGCAGGTCTAGACTTTGCCAAAACCTGGCTCGATCTGTGCATGGTACTTTCCACACGAAAATGGCCTCACTTCTCCCCTATCGTCGTAGCTGTGTTGTTCCACGTGTATATCAACGAGCATCAACTTCTATCCCATTTACCATGCGCAATCCAGCTTTCATACAAGCTTTTGAAGATAGCACGACTACTAGCGTCCATGCTTGCATTCAACGCGCTCATCAAGTCCCTGTCAATGGATTCCAACACGGAATAAAACCCTGGCATCAAGCACTCTTTCACAAAAGGGTCAATCTGGCCATCAAGGCTGCACCTTGCGTATTCGGTAACCAAGTAAACTAAATGTTGCCCCGCCAGCTGACGTGCTCTCTTGGTCTCGTCGTTGAGCTCATTGTACTTACGCTTTCGAGATGTGCGTGCTGCTGAGACCGTAGGATTGCAAATCGAGGACAACAGTCTTCCCAGTTGCTCAGCGGACGTGGGTGGCAGGGCCTCCTCAGATGAGGTTAGCCAGCCCGGAAGTGACTTTCCAAATGTGTTGATAGTATGCGACGCATCCCTGCCAGCTAAGCCATGCAAAGTGTTAGTGCCAGGCCAGAACAGACAGCGTAAAAGATTAGATATCGCCGGCACCAGTAAGTGATAGCGATCAGAGATTCGGCGGCGATGTCTCGAAAGCACAACACCTACAACCTCACAGATTCGTGAATAAATCTCTGAAGCACCTAGTGACACGGCACCGTTCGCTTCGCTGCGGGACTCGTTAAATGACGAGGTTAATGCACAAATGGCCGCCAGGACGCCGTCCAATGTCGACTGGTTCACTACTGCAGGGCGGGATTCGAGAATATATTTGCAGTTGTCGAGCGATAAAAGTATGCTAGCCTTTGAAAGGCTGCCTCGATTAGAGAAGGAGCAAGCGATTGCTGCGGCCTTCTTAGCGAGAAGTGGGTCCTGGATCATTTCAGGGGTGTCAAGTTGACTGGCCACGACAGCAATCGTAATCGAGCCAAAGAGGGGTGATAAATCCTTCGACCTCTCGCTTCGGCAATACTCGAGAACCATCCCTTTCGTCTGTGGACCCAGTTTCCGAACGGTGTGGTCAACCTGCGTAGTGAGCACACCAATATAGTCCGTCGAGCAATGTTCGCTCGCTTCAAAGGTAGATGCTATCTCTCCAAACCGTCTCTTGACCTCTGCGTTGTCAAGTTCGATCAAGGGTGGCGAGGAGATTTTCTGGTAAGCATTCTGGGCGGAAAGCTCTAAGCTGGCGAGTGTATTTGCTCCCTTCGAGCCGACACCACGTTGTTGTCGGTTCATCCAATCTGGAAGGCCCGGAATCTCGGATAAAGGGTCCCGCCCCATGGCAGGGTCGTTTGTATCGAGCAGTGCATGCAGGATGAGGCTCACTTCCAGGGGACTAGAACTGACTGAGTCATGCAAAACCCGCTTGAGGTCGCCTTTCAGGATCTGCATGAACTTCACCCGGAGTTTCTGAACTTTCTTTTCCGAGAGGTGGCATTCTAACAGGTCCTGTGACCTGCATGCATATGCAAAGAAAGTCTGAAGGCTCAAATAGGGAGACTCATAATATGGACGCTGCTCATATCTCTTGATCGACTCCGTGACCCATGAACATATCTGAGATAGTATTGGTGAGTTTTGGGGGGTAAAAGCCTGGCTCCAGAGTCGCTTGAGAATTCGCGAGTACATGTTTATTGTTACCACGAATGATGACGATATGATTGTCGGGGGCCAGGGAATTTTCTGAGACGCCTTTACCCATCGGGACCAGTCGAGGGCATCGATCACTGAGCCAGGTGAATTTCTGTCCAGATGGAGTATGATGGAAAGTTGATTGTTGATATCCCTGCAATCGGTTTTGCGGTCGCTATCGCTTAATGCTTTGAGTATGGAGGATGTAAGATGCTTGACTTGCGACCGTTTAAGCGCCTGGGTCGGGAACTTACGAAGCAGGAAGTGGCTGTTGGTATTGGGGCTGGTGTTGACGGGCGAAGCGTGAATGTCGATGAGATGTGTAGAGATCAAGTTTCTCAGGACGGGATTGTTCAATACCTCGTCGAGATTCAGAAGGGCTCCCAACAAATCACCCAACGACGGCTGTACCTCCAGTCGGACAGGCATGGATCGGCCAAGGAAAGTGAGGGCTGAAGAAACCAGCTGCGTAGAACTTGTAATATCCAATGAGAATATGCTCGGTTTCTCTAGAAGTCTCCCAATACTGGCAGTGACCAGTTGTGGAAGAGAAGTACAAGTATATGAGCGACCATCCCATCGAGTACTCTGAACGTGCAGGCCAGTCGAGTCCTGCGGGTCAGAGCAGTCGCTGACCAATTTTGCCAAGTACTTTATTTCATCTTGGAAGAAGGGATGAAAGTCAGTTGCAAAATGAGCGACCTCGATGAGGATCGAGAAAGACTCCAGAACTTCGAGATATTTGGCGGCCTGGTTATGTGTGCGATTGTTGTCCATGTCTAGCGGTAATGTCTTCAACGGTACAAGCCCTCTGTCAGATCGTAAAAGCTGTCCCAAGCCATCAAGAGCCTCTCCTGAGGGCTTCTTTTGAAGGAGGATTCGAATAAATTTCCATAATCTCCAGCGTTGGGCTTGAAAGTCCGATTTTCGCTGCAGTCCGGAAAGCACGGCTTGAAGGAGGGCTCTGTGCTGGCTGTCTTGAGACAGTATTGGTTCAGACTGGGTTGGCGAGGCCTCGAGAAACGCAGTCGCTATCGCCAACTTTGAGATTTCAACAATGGTGGATCCGACTTTCGTGCTCAGATCATTGAGTGGCTGTAGAATCTCTTCCAAGTGCTTTTGTCCCAAGCTAGGAGCCGCATAAACCTCGATCAAGGCCTTAAATTCATCGAAAACATCGTCGTCATCCCAAACCAGGGCGGTTGGATTGTTCCCGGGTTCGAACGGCAAAGAATATCTTTGACGTATCGCATTCTGAAGCCCGTCCTGCCAGACCCGAATGAAGCCATCAATGTTTCTGGATTTTGCGAAAGCTCGCATCACGGGAAGGATGATGCCGCTCAATACCGTCGGGTAAACATCGTCGGAAACAATCGAATCCTCGATTCGACCGCAAATCTGAGCAAGGATATCGGCAGATGTTGTCAGCCCTGTATTCGAGACGAGTACGTTGACATCGAGTTGAACAAGTTTGGCTAGGAGACTCCACGCCGGTGGATGATCGACCGAAATGAGCAGAACAGAAGCAGTGTAACCGACAACTGGTAAAGAAAGTCGGATTTTTCGTGCCAAAGTAATATCGACCAGGCCCTCCAATGCTTCTCCGCCGGTCTGATAACGAATGGGATCAGAAGCAATGAGGTCGGTAGAACTGTTGCCTCCAGGAATTGATATACGTGGCATGTCCTCCCAGATAGTATAGGCCAAGCTAAGAAAGAGCGCATCGAGCCATGGCTGCTCAGACTGTCGTTTCCGGAGATCAGACGATGGGATCATCCGGGCAGCTATGTCGAAAATTGCTCGCCATAGGCTCGAGTTGGTGATTGCGATTTTGCTCTTGTGTAGTCTGACCTTTGCATTATCTAGATATACAATGGCCTTTTGGAAATCGGTCAAGAATGGTTTCAGGTTCTCGTAGAAGAATACATCGTCAATAGCCTTCCACTTCCTCGCGTATCGTTCAATGAAGATAGCCCGGGCGGGAAGAACGACATGTAAGGCAATAAGACGTTCCAATGAATGCAGAACAGGCTCGAAGCTCTTATCTTTCACCTCCTGGTTTTGAAGAATCTCAAGAAGAGCCAAGGTGGGGGCAAGGCACCGTGAACTGAAGGCCCGGTGTGGACCGTCGGCGTGGCTCCGTGAGTTCGCAGATCCGGCTGTCCAGAATGCAATGACAGTGTTGATAATGGAGGACAAAACAGCGGTATGGGCAGGAGCAGGGGAGGTGTATGCCACCAAGGCACAAGCTTCAAGCAATGCCCCGAACAAGCTGGCTCTTTCACTCCAGCTCGAATTCCATGCCGATGTCAGATGGTGTACTTGCGTTTGTTCAGATTCCTCTGGGGATCCTAGAAGGTCGAGGGAACGGCAGACAGCTTGGAGCAACACCCACATGAACTCTTCATTCGAAGCAGGGGTGACGTTTCGAGGCCCAGAACCTGGCTCGAGTTTTCTTTTCTTTGAAGGGGGGCCATTGGCAGCAACCTCATTGCTATTCACGTTGCTTGAGATTCCACTGACTGGCGGAGCTTCAATCAGCAGCTGAAGAATCTGCTCCAAAGTCTGGTAGAATTTCCTCTCTTGGAGGATCTCAAGACAAACTTCCCGAGGAATCGAGCAAGTCATGGTGAGAAACAACGACCATGATTGTACACATAAACAGAAACTGGGTGTGTGTCAGTCGAGACTTCACTGATGTACTGTGCTCAAACTATATTCTTACCAATTTCCAGAGGTCCATGGCTCGAAACTCGTCTCTTTCGCAGGAGGGAGGCTCAGCTTCTTCAACAACCAGCGTAACAGCCACTGTTCTTTGAAACCACAAGATGTGGGTTCATGCCTGTACCTCACCTCGTGACGAGCTTGTCGAGTATTCTGTTCAAGGTCGATCGCAATCAATCTAGCAGCGCTGGCTATCTGCAAAACGGGCTCATCGTTCGACCTCTCCAAGTCGGCGATTCCCGCCTCAAACGATGATTTGGCCATTTTGACATCACTGTGAATCAGGATTCCAAGTCCTGGATCTTGGTAGATGGGCGCCAGAAGGGACTTCTGGGCTCTGCCTCGTAGTCGATGAGGCTACTATCATCAACTGAACTTGTCAAAACGACCCGTTTCATCACATCTGGAAATTTTCGCAAGATAGATCGGGACTCGGGCATCGGAGAATTTGGAGTCCTAATAAGCGCTCGAGCAGCCGCGCTAACTCCTAGTGGTTAGTCATCCTCATCAGCCGCCCACTCGCAGTATAGCTCGACAATTCACTTTGCCTCACCGTACAAAATCATCTCCTCGTAGAGCTTCATAGCCCTTTGGAGGCTACTTCCCAGACTCTATTCCTGGATACTGCAATTGTCGCATTATCGCAACGATCAAGAGCTTTGAAAGGCGAAACTGGGCATTACGGTCGTGCAAGGCATGCCGTGCGGGCACATGTTCGTTATTCCCCATGTCACTTGGACCAGATCGTCAAAGGAACCTCTGAAAGGTCTTGGGCTGAAATCACAGGTTGATTTGACCAGACAGAGAAATGACATTCAAGAACATCGTCACACAGCCAAGTTTGCCCTTGACAAGGCCTCCTACGTAGCCCGATATGCCCGGTCTCAAGAGAGGGCTCTGAGACTCAACATCACGAGAGCTACTTTTTCATATATCAGGCCCCTTCCTCCCCATTTATCCTGCTCTTGATGTTGGCTAACTTCTTCACCACCTGCCCATGAAGGGGATGTTTCAACCCGTACCCGTCGTCACCAATTTCTGCCAAAGATTCGAGAAGACTCTCGGCAGCATTTTGTGCTTCGACCAGTTTTCCACTTTCGCACAAGCATTCGACCAAGAACCATTCTGCTAGGATCCTCTGCACGTGGTCATTCGAGCCCCTATGGCGTCCGCCTTCTGCATGCCCAATCAGGACTTGTCTATACAATTCCTCGGCCTCGGCATATCGTTTCATGCCAACCCAACTCCGAGCAAGAAACATTTGCGCCAATATCACACCATTGTGTGTCCTGCCAACACTCCTGACCCCAATTGGTATAATTCGGCTTAGTCTGGCCTCAGCAGCCTGGTAATCTCCTAGCCCAAGTTCGACTCTACCGAAATTGAGTTCTGCAAACAATGTGTAGTTGCCTGCTTCACCCCAGATGACTTTTCTCCTTTGCAGGACTTCCTCAATCAGAGCTCTTGCTCGATCGGGTTCTCGGTTCTCTGCTGCAAGCGCCAGAGCGATATCTTCTTTGGTAAACAAGATCTCGTCTTCAACGTCGCTACATGCAGAGAGGCCTTCCAAAGCCAACTCACATAGCTCAGCAGATTCTGAATAGCGGAAAAATCGTGACTTAATGGCACCAAGGTGCCGCAACGCTAGCAAAGAGTCTTTGTGTTTTGGGCCGTGGCTAACAAGGCCTCTGAACCCTTCCCACGCTTTTGTATGCAGCTCAAGAGACTCGGTCAGTCTCCCCGAATAGCATAGAAATTGAGCAAGGGAATCAATAGCTTTCAGCGTGCGTGGGTGATTATCGCCATACATGCGCTCAGAGGATGCTACTAGTTCTCGCATCATTTGAGTTGCCTCTAGAAACATGTCGAGATGGTAGTATGTAGCTGAGAGTGCAGCAGTGATCCGATGGGAAGCGGGGTGGTCCATACCTCGTTTCTGGATGACATATTTTCGTACTTGTTCCTGTAGCTGTCTCGCAACCTTCCACTTGCCACATTGAAAGTATACGATACTGAATTTCACAAGGCGTATCGCCTCCAAAGGTGTGATTGATATGCCACTGTGTATGGGGAACAAAGTTCTGCGTATCTGTTGTTGAATAGCAGTAAATTTGCCATGCAAATGTTGTTAGCACTGTAGAACATGCCGAATATGGAGTAGAAGTTGTGTTGGAATGAAGTGTCGAGACGTGCGCATAGACACTCGTTCAGGGCTCAGGGCGTTTGTATCGAGAATGATGCATTTGGCTAATGCAATAGCAGCAGCTTCGCACCAGATAGCTTGCCTTCCGGGGCTATTCAGCCGAATACGCATCCATTCATGGATCAAGGGATGGACGTTGTATGTTTCGGGCTCTTCGCCAGGACTGATAAAGGAATGCATTTGCAACTGGTATATAGCCTGGTCGAGCCGGACAGAATCTACCTCACCGTCCACGAGCGCATCCTGCCTCAAAATCGGAGGGAGGATGATTCTGTCCTGTGTAAATAGCCATGAGTACTTGGGATTGGTAAAGATATACTCAACGAGTAGCAATGACTGGCGTTTGGCATTCTCAACCAAGCCTTGACGGATTGGCTGAGCAAAAGCATCAGAATCATCTTGTTCCGCCCAACTATTCTTCTCTTCAATAGCCGGGTTCTTCACCGCCTTGGTCAAAATATCACGCCGAATATTGCGGTGGTGGAAAAATGCAAAAAGCTGCATGATATCGAACGCGTCATTGGCCGCTCGCTCTGATGAGGTCTCCATCCCGGCAAGGAGTGATTCAAAATTGACATAGACGCAGTCCTCTAGCTCGCGACCGTGTTTATTGAGAGCGTCAGTGGGTAAACCCGATGCTTTTCGAGCCAGAGCCTGGCGGTTGTTTTTAAAATAGTTGAGGTATCCGATCCAAGAGGCGTATCGTTTTCGGATGGTCTGAGCAGCCAATACCAAGGCCACTGGGAGACAGTGTAGTGTTGTTGAGATCTTTTTGGCTTCCCTCATGGCTTCTTCATTATATGGTGATCGCTCTTCTGCTGTACTAAGAAGTAGCTCCTGGGCTTCGTCATCTGCTAGCCTCTCAAATGAATAGAATCTTGAGCCGATGGTACCTAGGTACTTTTTGTCACTATCTCGGGTAGTAATCAAGATGCATTCACGTGTTCCGGGCGGGAAGTAATCTTCTGGATCAAGATCTTCATCATCTGCATTGTCAATGATAAGGATCCAGGGCATGTCGTCTTTCAGGTTTGTCAAAAAGTACTTTGCGGCTTCTTTAGTAGCGGCTACCTTGCCGTGAATGGCAATTTCGCACATCGTAGCTTCAGCGTTCGCTCGAGAACTCGCATCTATGTAGAAGATTCCCCAGAAATAAGGGCGAAGATCTTGTGCCAGTTTACAGCAAAACTGCGTCTTCCCTGATCCGGGAAAGCCATAGATCACAAACCGCTTCTGCACATTACCTGTTGGCTTGAGGATTTCGGCCTTGAGCTCCTCGAGAAGAGCATGCCGTCCCTTGAAGAATGATACGACGGACACTGGTATGTGGAAATGAATATTCGTTTTGAAACTATTTAGGATTTCCTCGGGCATTGGGTTGTTATCATAAAACTCCCGCGTAAGAGGGTTGCTTTGAACGGCTGATATCTGGTTCCGGAGTGCTAGAGCTTTCGTCACGTTTTGAAAATCATCCGTAGCTTTGCCGAATTTCGATAAAGTGTCTTGAGATCTTGATAAAGTATCTTGGGATTGAATCAGCCCCAACGCGATCAGGTGGACTTGGACATTGTTTTGATGGGCGATAATCCGCAGACGGAGGTCCGCCAAAACACCACGGGTTTTCTCGTTCTTCCAAGCCTTGGCGATTCTGTCGAGACTCCCTTTGGACGACATGTCAGGCTGCGTTGCTGGAGTTCTATCCCTTGAAGGACGGCTGGTATGGCCTTCTCCTGAGATCTTGATGACGATTGTATCTAGCTGTTGGACCAAATCTCTGTACAGATTGATGGCAGATTGCATCCGAGCATCCACTAGTCGAGCCCTCGCCGCGCCGCTTGGTGACAGGGTGAATTCTAGACCCAGAGGTTGACATGACTCGTGCACTGTTGTCATGAGGCTTCGTAGATTTTCCAGCTCCTGAACAAGAGATAGCAATTCGCTCTCGATCGTCTTTGCACCACATATCACCTTCCGGCAATTTTCTATAACTTCACCACATAGCTGGAAAACACCGAGGGCCGTTGCTATTGTCGAGAACGGCTCCATTTGGTTCAAAATGTGTACAGCCCAAAGTGCAACTTTCAAATGCGACCTGAGCAAGGCTAGCCCTTTTACAGAGGTACCAGCTCCACCCAGCAAATCAAGCAGCAAGCTCTTTGACACAGATAATTGACGTTCAACATAACGAGTTCAAACCAGACAAAATACTCCTCATAAGAACGCTCAAGATCTTTGGGTAGTAGAGGATTTGGATACATGAACATCTGTTCTAATGGCAAGATGGGTGGGACCCAAATAGAGGTGATTCAATACGAGACCTCAGCATTGAAGCGTCAAACAAGCAGGCGAAGTAACACAACTAAGTTGAAATCGAGGGGCGCAGGGGAGCCCCCAGGACCCAGGATTTTTGAACATCAGGAGGGAGAATGGCCCATTGCCCCCTCTTTCGTTCTCGGTGCCACACAGCAAAGGTACGAGGTCTTCAAGACGCCCAAAAATCAAATGTCTTTGGATAATCCTATCATAAGGTTTTGACAGGTACCACTTCCGTGAGGAGCCGCAACTCTGATTGGAGGCGTAACCGACCCCTGGCTCGGTCTTTAAGCACTCAACCGCTCAGTCCCTAACTACGAGGTCCTTGGCCAGGATGCTTGATTACCTTAAATATTTAACAAACCACATACGATGAGGGCACCCGTTTGTCCCTTGCGTCAATCTGCCCTCAAGAACACCAGAGGTCAATAAGGATATATCGAGTACACATAGTGATTGTTGGTGCCACCCATGATTCGACTTGCATCTATCTCAATATGTTATTTTTACAAGCGTCGAAACTTGGACGTCGTTTTATCTAGGGGTCGGTGAAACGATAGGAATATCCTGCTCGGCTGTCGACAGTACTGTTATAATCCAAGCGTGAGCTCCGCCAAATAAGGATATATTATGGTCCCATTTGAAATGGCTAATTAGCTGCTTTCGGGTTTACCGTTTGGGCCCGTCTACCTGAGAAATACCGAATGATGAGGCCCGTCTAGAAATAGGTACCTACTTAGATACGGAGTAGACATCAGCAAACGCGAATCCTTAGCACCATCTGGGTACCCCCTAGCCACTACCAGCACTTTGGCGCTGTACTCTGTGCTAACTAACTTTTGAATTTATTTCATTTAGATGGTGAAGATTAATACTCCCACAACCTCAATTTAGATAAGAAGACTATAACTCAGTACTGAGGAGGATGAGGATGTGCACGAGGGGGATGACGAGAGCAAGGGTAATAAGGCTTTGTGGCTGAAAAAGGAGGTTGTGGTATTTGGCTAATTAGGGAGAGTAGGTATTTGCCTTCAGCCGCAGTCCAATACAGAATATATCGTGTTCATGCCTACGACGTAGGCTGGGCCAGCAGCAACTGCCAAAGGCTAAATCTGAATTGGATTCATTCGAGCTCAGCCCGGAACAGTACGCCATACTCGCTACACTTTTGCTGCCTCCTCGTGGCACCCGGATTGGCGGCACCCCCCTGCGGCAAAGCGAGGCGCTGAGTATTTCGTGGACTCCTTTGGTGAGGATCATGATTCATTTAAAGTCTCCTATCTTCACCATCCTACGCTTTATTGCACCTTCAAAGCGTTCTTCTCACATCTGCCAAGATGGGGATCATTCGGTATGCTGATGGGCTACTGTACAAGGCGCTATTCACGTTAATTCTAGGCATCCTTGCGAGGTGGCTATACGATGCGCGGCGGCGATCTCAGGTAATTGAGGATTTGCCGAACAGTGGCGTCTTCTAACGATGTGCAGGAAGAAGACACGTTCGCTAAGCTACACGGTTGTCAACCACCTCAGAGCGAGTTCAAACATCGCTGGCCATGGGCTCTTGATCTTATTAAGCGACATGTTGGAACTGTCCTGACTGATCATGCGCTCATGCTACAAGTGGAGTTCACTGAGACATTGGGCATAACTTTTGCTGCCTACATGTTTTGCCTGGTGGGGTACTTCACTTCAGACCCCCGCAACATCAAAGCCATCACAGAGACACGCTTTCAAGGTAGGTCAAGGCCAACGTCGCAAGAGTCCCGTATAACTGACTGGCGACCTAGATATGGGTCTGGGCGTGCGACGGCCTGCCTGCTACCCATTCTTCGGCGAGGGAATCTTCACTCAAGATGGTCCAGCCTGGAAGCACTCCCGAGGAATGCTCCAGCGACAATTCGCACGTGTTCAAGCTAGAGACCTAGAGACTTTCACAAATCAAGTGGTGACATTGATCTCCACCTTTCGAGGCTCGAAAGGTGTAGTGGACCTACAGCCGGCCATTTTTCGATTTACGCTTGCGACAACGACAGCACTACTTTTTGGTGAATCCATCGACACACTATCAGAAGCAGAGCAAACCGAATTCGCAGAGCATTTCGATCGTGCAACTTGGGTGACCGCGGTGCGACTACCTTTGGCACACTTGAGCTCCCTATACAATACATCGAGCTATCGAAAGTCCTGCAGAATCGTCAGGCGATACGCAGACCACTTCATCGACAAAGCATTCCAGTATGGGCGTGACCACAGTGAGGAGGAAGCCACAGAGAGATATCCGTTCATTTTCGATCTCCACACCGAGTATAAGGATCGATCTTTGGTACGGGATCAGCTTGTCAATGTGCTCCTTGCCGGACGAGACACCACCGCATGCACCATGTCGTGGACAATTTTTCACCTTGTCCGTCACCCTGAGATGCTTCAGAGGCTTCGTGAAGAGATTAATGAGGTTGTCGGTGCTGAGACGCTGATAACGAGGGCACATACGAAGCGCATGACTTACCTGAATGCTGTGCTGAACGAAAGTGAGTCCTTCTGATTGTCTCCTCTGCGGCTGCATACTAGTTATGAGCACAGCTAACCAATACTACAGCCCTCAGACTCTATCCCCAAGTACCCATGAACACCAGATCCACGATCAGAACGACATCCCTGCCAAAGGGTGGAGGTCCAGATGGAGAGTCTCCGGTGATTGTCCCAAAGAACGCCGGCATTACGTTCAGTCTACATCACATGCATCGCCGTAAGGAGCTTTTCGGCGGCGACGCTCACGACTTCAAACCGGAGCGATGGTTGGACGGCAAACTGGCCAACATCGGCTGTGCTTACATCCCATTTCTTCACGGATACAGAACGTGTTTGGGGAAGGACTTCGCATTGTCAGAGGCGAGCTACGCACTCGTCCGTCTGCTTCAGGCATATCCAGAATTGCGACTTCCACCTGGAACCGAAGTGGTGCCTACCGGACGGGAGAAGCAAATGCTAACACTCGTGGTTTCGAGTCTAGATGGCTGCAAGGTCGTACTTGATTGAGGATTCACGCCCAATAAATTCGACGGTTGAGATAATAGTACGATCATGAAGTTGAATACCCTTTTTGATCCATCTTGCCTCTGGGGCACGGGGAATATGGAATCAAATCATTGCGTCTACTCTTCCATCTAATGACATTGAGGCGACAGTGGGAAACCTTTCTCGTAATCGTGGCAGGATCAGATAGAGCGGCTCCAGGGAACCCAGGAAAAAAATTCAGCGATATTAGCGAAGAAGAACTCGACCTCAATGCTTTCTGAGAAGGTGTGAGCTTGAACAACGGGCGAAGTATTATTTATTTCCTCCGAGCCACATACATCTCATTGTAATGTAGCGTCTAGGGCACACTTCTAGGCACCTTGTAAAGTCCCGCTAGAGATCCACAAGGTGCTGCAGAAGTTGGTCTCTCGAAGGCGCGAAGGACTTGAAATGCCAAGATGAGCCACACGTGATCTCAAGGTAACTTCGAAACGGTATTTTCCCGGGCTCCTTGTCCTTGCGATTGGTCAATACGGTACCGAAATTTCACGAGTTATTCCGGCTCCGATCGAGATCGACGGGCAAACAGCTTCCCCAATTGAAGCTTTGAAGATCCAACCAGACCAAAACGCCCTGAGAGATCTTGCGACATACCTTCCAATAGCCATCCCTCTGAGAGTCGCAGATAAAATTGGTTTGGTTGCTCAGGTACTTAAGCCACTCATTTTTCACACTCATCAACCTCCTCTAACAGACAACCCTACTATACAGCTAGACACCATGCCGGACGATAATGCATCCGCACCTCCCCTACCGACGCCGAAGTCGAAACCTGTGAGCGAAGCTCTATTGAATGAGAAGGTACGCGCTCGGAGAGTCCTAGGAACAATACGCAACGCATGGCACACTTCACACCTCCCTTCGTCCCTCCAATTATCCCCCTAGCGCAGCCTATCAGCCCTTGATATCACCGGACACGTGAGCCATGCAAAGCTGCGATCAAGAAATACTGACGCTTCTTTCTTCTCTAGTGGGACCGCGCCATATCCTCTCTGGTGATCAGATCGTCTCTCGGTTTCTCATTCGGTGTGATATTCTCAGTACTGCTGTTTAAACGAAGAGCATGGCCCGTGTGGCTTGGAACCGGTTTCGGCGCTGGAAGAGCTTGGGAGGAAGCTGATGGTCAGTCGATCCCTACCGCGGAATGGTATTTTTTTCCCCCCTGAATGGCTATGTTGACGCTTTCCCACTGTTTTAGCAAACTTCAAGAGAGGAGACACATTTACGACGGATGGGCTCCGAAAAGTAAGGACGGATAGGTAGAAGATTCACAGATTGGGGGAAATATGGGTGATGGTGCCGCGAATTCTTTCAAGTAAACCAGCGCAACGAAAAAAAAGATTGTACAACATCACGATGTACAGACAATGCTTATCCGGGGGATACACCACTTAGGAACACGCATGGCCTCCCTGAGTTATTATTTCCAAAGTCCGCGCTATGATATGCTGCCGCTCAGACCGTTTCCCTATCTCCCTGACTTCTCAACCTCGATCTCTCGACGGACGTTCTCCAGTTCAGCTTCTCGTTTCCTTAAGTGGGACTCGAGCCCGTCTATCTGCTCAGCGACCAACGCCAAATCATCCCTCAACCGCTTGATGTCGTTGCCGGACTGGTTGGCGTTTTCAGAATTCAACTCCACATATTGCCGCTGCTTGTATTCCAACATCTGCTGTGCCTCGCGCTTGACCAACGTCCAATTCGTCTTTCCACCCTGCCGTGACCCATTTTCTTGTCGTTGAGTTCTTCTTCTTTCCGCCGCCGCTGTAGCCGCATCATGCTGTGATTCAAGCTCCCGCAACTCCCGCAGAAGTCTGACCTTTTCAAGGTCTTCGTCTTCTACCACGTCGGAGAAATCGGTGCCTTTAGGTTGATAAGAAGATCCTCCCTTGCCGCCAATACGACTCAGATATGCATCGCCAAATTTGGCTTTCCGACCCAAGGATGTGTCCTCGTCATATTTGTTGGGTCGGTTTCGCATGCTGTCAACCTGATAATCAATCTTGTTTCCTTCAAATGTTGACCTCAAGCTCGGAGGAACAGTCCGGGGTATTCGGTAGCCTTCATGGCGGTAGTTGAGTATGTGGAGGAATGCAATGCATGCCTCTTTTGAAATTGTGTCGCTTCCACTGGTGTTGACGAGGTTCCACGCACTTCGCACATCGGTGTCCGGTACATCCAAGCTTGAGTAAAGGGAGTGCAGGTTTTCGAACCCAATTTCTCCTCTCCGGTCTCGGTTGGCGGAGTAGATCTCCTCGTACTTGCGCTTGTCACCTGGGTTCATGTACCAATCAAACCCATCTTTCAACCCGGCGTCATCCTCATCATCCTCTATCCTTTCAAACTGGGCCTGTTGATGTCCAGATAGTGCTCGATTTGCGGCGACGAGATGTGCCTTGCTCTCGGGGATCAACCAATCCGGAAGGGATTTAGGGACATCCTGATATTCGCCGTTAACTAGGTCGAATATCAATCGCATAGCCACGCAGAACTCTTCGAAATCAAGCTCGCCGTCTCCATCGACATCCGCCAGATCCCAGACTCTCTCCAGTTGATCATCGCGAAGTTGTGAATTCCGCAACACTGTAGCTGCTGCCTGGTTTGTGAGCCGAGAGTGTGGAGCGACAGGAGGTGGCACAAGGGATGAGAAGATTTCCCAGTAACGATCTATCTCCCATTTCTCAATGCGTTTTGCTGCAGACATATTTGGTTATGTCAGGGACCGTCGGTTGAGATGGTGAACGAGACTGCGCCGAGACGAGGAACAAGGCCAAAACGCTCAGATAAAAACGCAAGGGATGCCAGCCAGCCAGCCCGACAGATGATCGCGACGTGGGTTATTTTATGCTGATCGAGAGGACAGTAGATCGATGGACTAGAAATCTCGCGAGGGACCAAAGCGGAGGACTAGGAAGTCGTAGGACAACGTATGCAGAGCGAGTGGTGAACCACGAGGCCGACTCAGCGAAACGAGGCTTACCGCAGGCGGGAGCTCCGCACCTGCCAGATGATGAGACCCAAGACGCGCTAGTAATTTTAGCGCCCAGTGGTGCTACGGTGGACCGCAGGGTTGCACTGTGCCACCAAACATCGGCAGGAAAGTTGTTGTCGAGAAATCCGCCTGTGGCTTAGCCAGGCCTCTGCTTCGAGATATTAGAATACTAGAACCATCTTGTACGTTCCCCCGCATAGCTGCTACAGGGGACAAGGCGGTAATTCGCCCATTGGCATTTGGGGGCAGAGCCTGTTACGCTCAGCTACCGACTCGTCTTAGCCTTTATCATTTACCAATCTTGATACCGCAAAGCAAGCGCTTTTTCGGATGTCAGCAGTCCACATGTGTTTCCCTCGGGATGGGATAGTGTCAACGATTAATATCTAGGCAGCGGCGGTGCGATCAGGGAAGCTCCCTTGCCCAGAGACCTAGACAGCAATTTTTGCCGTGCAAAAGCCAATCATCTCGGAGAAACCAGGACTTCTTTTGCCTTTTGTGCTTCGTTGCTTTCTCGCATATCATCTTCGCTCTTTGAATGCAGAGACCATATATTGACCAGATCGAGGCACGGGCCGCCAAAGCGCCGCACCTATGTCACATTCTCCACCTGCTACAAAATCAACATCCCTGGACCACTGAAGCAGAACTGATCGACTGGGGACGCAGTGGAATCCTCCGAGCAGAAAAATATGTCTCAGCCAGCGATCTTCGTGCTGCTTTGAGGGACAGTACATTCCAACCTGGCCTGCGTTTCCTTATTCTCGAGAATGCATCACCAGACTTGATCGAAGTGGTTGGTTCTGAATATGACATTGATCAAGAGTTCTGGGTCGATCATGCGTTGGAGTGCCGGCCAAACCAACGCGTATCGTCGATGCTGCAGTCAGTGGCGACTGAAGCGCCTTTTTTTCACATAGACTGTGCGCGAAATTACCGGACCGCGGATCTGAACCTATTTGACGACGACGACGACGACGATCGAGTGGAAAAGCAAAGGAACGAACTGAGCGCATTCCTGGGAGCCGAGCGACCTCATTACTTCAGGCGAGAATTTAACATTCGGCCAGATATGAATGGTTTTCAGCTGCGTGAGCGCGTATCTGTGTACATAAAAACTCTCGGTCAAGATCGATGGCTAGGTGAGCATTGCCGGCTTAAGCATATATGCGAATCAGGGCATAGCTGATATAATCTTAAGTGCTCTTCTTACTCGATCCGCCACTTGTTCCGTTCAAACCCTCACACTTCATGGGGAGTGTTCGGTTCCCGCCAGCGAACACGTGGCAAAGCAAGATCTTACCCACCGAAGGCGGATTCAGCCTTCGTGAACAATTAGTGCACTATGTAAAGCATGGACACTCCACTTCTTCTCAGAGTAGTCATCCATTCAGCTCTGTCCTGTTGGTGTTTGTATATGTTGCCCTTTCCTGGAAAGACATCCTCAACAGATTGCGAATCATGCTTGAACGGGAGGCTTTGATCGGGGTCTACCCTCTAGGACCCAACTTGCAGGTCCTAGAGCGCCTGCATGAGGCTCGTGTGAACCTAAACTACGCTATGAGGGCGATCAAGAACGCGATCATCTACCTCGAGCACCGTGGGGCGCATCCTTGGCCCATATTGGGTCTAAACACTCGACCGGAGCCGGAGCTGGCCATCAAAATTCAGGCACTGGAGCTGGATTTCCGGAAGCTGCTGGCAGAGGCGGAGGGACTAGTAGAGCTTGTGCAACAGTCCTTCAACACTCTGATGAGCACACTGTCCTTCCAAGAGACTCAGAGCAGCGCGAAGACAGCAGAAGTTGCGCTTCAGCAGAGTACATCTATGGGGCGGCTAACAGTTCTGGCCTTTGTGTACGTGCCCCTCGGGTTTGTGTGCGGTATATTTGGAATGAATATCCAAGAGATCAACGGAACAGGCGATCCAATCTGGGTCTTCTTCATAGTGCTCGTCAGCCTGATTGTAGCGACAGTCTTAGCTGCCGTGATGTTCTCGAGGCTATCGAACCAACCCGCCAGGACCAAGCTGGCCGAAATGTGGAAACGAGGGAAGCTACGTAGAAAGCAGCGTATAGACGGCATCCATACCAAGGTCTGAAAACTATCTCATGGCGGGATATTGGGTGGAGAAAGAGACGATGAGAATATATGTTCGAAAGTTCAGAGTAGGAATAGGGCTCGATTGCACCCAGGTTTGATGTGAAGCCCAAAAAAAACACGGCTGGAAATAACAACTCAGGGTGATGTCTACAATACCTGATACTTCAGTGTTGTTCAACTATTGAGGCATCCTGAGGCATTCCAACCCAAACAAGTTGAGATTACCAGACATGACAATTGGAAAGCCTCAACTTGGTGTGTTTATTTCCGCAGCCATGCCCTCCCCTCAGTGTTTCTTCAGAGTACCATTGGAATTACACACATAGTAGGGGTATTTATTATTCTCTCCTCCAACCTTGGCTCCTCCCTTGGGATTGACCTGAGCCTGGCACCTTGGCTTGAGGGCATGGTGAACGCTGTCAGTAACGGGTGGCGGGTTCAAGCAAGAACCATATTATTAGGAGCGTACTTACGCAGTAGAAGTAGTCGGCGACAGCCGAGATATTGCCTGTCCAGCAAACATTGCGCCCGGCGACATGCTGATACAAGAAGAAGTTTGGCATTCTCGACGTTGAAATCAATGTTGCGATGATATAAAGATACTCTTCAGTTCAGGGGCTGAGTACAAATTGGACCGTATTAAACATAAAGAACTCGAACGATCCAACTTTTAGGGACACGAACAGTGCAGGAGCTCTTCTATGTGGCTGTTTGGGGACAGCATTCCGCAACTGTATGTATTAGTAGCATAGATTTTTTCCAATTTTGGATCTTAGCCGGCTTCTCTCCGGTCCCCTGCAACTGCCAATTTAGGAAAGGATCTCAATCAAGGCCACCCAGCCCTAAGTAGGGCATTAGCGATTAATGGGGTACTGCAACTAAGGCACGTAGAAGTCGAGCACTACCGAGTGGCTAGTATCGGACGTCTTTTGTGCGAGGTACGATGTGAAGATAGGACTCGGTGACGCTGCCGCTGACCCGCAAAGGCCCGCAACTTGGCACAGAGCCCCATTTTGTTGCGCTACATATATCCGGCATTTCTCAGTGAAATCCTTCTCGTCTGGCCGTGGAATCTTGTCCTTGTGCCTCGCGTACACTAATGCAGCTTTTAAAGCAATCCTATCGGCGAGCATGGCCTGGCCAAGGGCGTGCTGTGAGACTGCCAGATTTGACGCCATTGCTCTCGTCCTACGCCCAGGTAGCGTCTATGGAATAATGCTAGTTAAAACGTACAAGATATTCCAACGTTTGTCCTCCAACATGTTGTCTCTGTGGAGCTTCGCACCGGCCCGAAGCGCTAGCAACCAGCTATTATAGTCAATTTAGTCAAGATATTATTTCCTCAGGTCTTGCACTTGTTCATTTTTCTTCAACAAAGTTTCTGTCTTAATGTCTCCAAACAAGAGGCTGGCTTGCTACTTCTGGCCCTCTAGCGCTTTGAGGTTTGCGAAGCCCTTGGAGGATGGAGTACCCAGTGATTGGTTCCTGCCATGCTCAGTCACGTAATCAACCTCATTTATGCGCTGGCAGTCCGCGACCTAACGAGTGCCCTTTCGCTTGAATAAGGTTGAGAAGACTCCCGAAAAAGCAGCAGAGGTGTGGTAGTTGCTTTTTCATGCTCAAGCTGCTAAGATGTGTAATACAACACTACTTAATTATCTTACCTTACCCAACCTAGAACTGGATTGTACAAGCTCTTTAATGGGTACAAATATACTTAACGCTAAATAGGATCTAGATAGGGTTAGAAGACTGGCCCGACTTCAATTAGAATACTCTATTACATTCCTACGGGTACTCTTTTTGAAACCCGTATTATATCCTTACTAGTAATTAGCCCTCCATTGACGGAATTGGATCAAGAGATTTTCACGAAGACTACCTTCGAGACCGTTTTAATTCGAGATATCATGCCCCAAGTCTCTGCTGCTTTGCGCGTTGCATGGCCGCTCCTATACCATAACAACGGGAACGATGTTGCGGAGATTGGCAAGGGAGCTAAAGTAAGAAGAGGAACTACGGAAGAAAACGACCGATACTATGCGGACTGGGCTGATATTAGAAGAAGTATAATAACGGATTTTAGTTATAAGAATCTCTGCCCCGGAGAGACTAAGCTCACCTTAAAATAGGGCACTTCGAAAGAAGGCCGTAAGCGGCGAGACTACCTCTCTTCATTTAATTAAATCTAAACTTATTACGGGCGTCAATGGGGAACCCGTCACGGTAACATAATAACACCAGAAGAATTTATTGTTGTCAGGGTATCAAGGGAAGCTATAGGGGCAGGGCTAGCAGCGTCGAGGCCGTTTAGAAGCTCGGCGCAATATACAAGAGACCAACCATTGCACTTACGTGCTTTCTTCACTAAGACCGTCGGCTATAGCTTACAAGCCATATCTCTAGACACCGGTTCAAGTTTTAGCGACAATACCAACCTAGATATCGAGTATAGAAAACTCCAGTTCAAGAGCATACCCTAGAAAGCTGCAGGTATGACAACAATAACGGTCAAATTGGCTTTATGGTGGCTGCATATGGAGACGGCAAAGAATCTCTCGGTGCAGAAATATCTACCACCAACTATTAGCACTCAAATCCTAGGGCAGAATATTCAGGGCAAAGTCACCGCGCCGGTAGCACCAGGCTCTAATTCAGCCGCCGCAGGCTCCAAACGAGAAGGCAAGGCTCCTAGAAGGAGGTCTTGACGATGCAGGCACATAAGAGTTCTAGCAGAGTTTAAACCTCTTTAATAAAACAAGTCTATTCGTGAAGCTAGCTTCCTAGTCTTGACTTAATTTAGTATATTATAGACTATAAGTGAGTTATCTTATAGGTCTTAAAAGAATAAAAGTATAAAATAGTCCGTAGAGAGTAAAGGTTTTACCTATTACCTAAGGTTACCTATAAAGTACAGAGCGGGAGC
>Ga0105239_10002368_pt1 | contig 24040 bp, 16 predicted proteins | sample KBSC44metaG_FD_92761 | JGI IMG/M metagenome (GOLD analysis project Ga0105239, IMG submission 92761) | Corn rhizosphere microbial communities from Kellogg Biological Station, Michigan, USA - KBS C4-4 metaG | ecosystem: Host-associated > Plants > Roots > Rhizosphere > Soil | place: Michigan, USA...
AGAGGTTGAAGCAATTAAAGCATTACATGCTGCATTCCCTGGTCTACCGCTGAGACTCGACCCAAATGCTGCGTGGACAGTTGAGACATCAAAATGGGTCGCAAAGGAGTTGGACGGTATTGTCGAATACTTGGAAGATCCAGCTGGAGAGATTGAAGGGATGGCTGCAGTCGCCAAGGAAGCGTCAATGCCCCTAGCCACGAACATGGCTGTAGTAGCCTTTGCTCATCTGCCATCCAGCATATTACAGAATGCGGTGCAGGTAATATTGTCTGATCATCATTTCTGGGGTGGCCTGCGAAAGTCTCAGACTTTGGCCGCTATATGCGCAACTTGGGGTATGCGACTATCCATGCATTCAAACAGCCATTTGGGGATCTCCCTTGCTGCCATGACGCATCTCGCCTCTGCAACGCCGAATCTCGACTATGCCTGCGACACACATTGGCCGTGGAAGCGCCGCGACGAGGATGTCATCGTTGATGGGGCGCTGAAGTGGGTTGATGGTGGTGTGGTTGTGCCAACTGGGTCTGGCTTAGGGATTGAACTCGACAGAGAGAAACTGGCAAAACTGCATCAACAATACCTCGACTGTGGACTTCGGAAGAGAGATGACACAACCTACATGAAGAAGTTTCAACCGGAATTTTCTGCTGATATACCGAAGTGGTAAGATGGAATTTCACTGGGTCGGTTGAAGTCAATCGTCTCACGCTTTCACAACCCAGTAGCAAGTCTATAGCGCTGTGAACGCCCGCGATAGATGAGCTCATTCAAATGATTTGAGATTCTCGGCTCCTGGGGTTCATCTAGATAGTTGGAATTGCAGCTGCACAGATTGGTACAAGGCTGTCTCAGCACCCCGTACTCCGTACTGAAGCCCCGTAGTTATGAGTGCATACCTAAAGCGCCTATCTGGGACACCGTAGTCTGAGGCTAAGGCCGAGGGGTTGTCCAGAGCCCAATATATTTATTTTGCAGTATACCCTCACCGCCTCTTTTTGGTACCCCGGTCAGAAGCGAAGAGGACACCAGCCAATGAAGCATGTGGCCTAGATGTATGGAAAGACGCTCGTTGAAAACCACTTACCTCTCTCTGGAAAAGATAGAGAAATGGTTTGGGTATATGCAGGATCATGCGATGAAGGGCAGGACGGATTACCTGGTTGAGGATTTGGATACTATTCAAGGATGCGCTGTCCGGGAGGGCGGAGGCGGTGGGAAGTCAAATTCCTAGGAGCATTGAGGACAGCGCTGTTCACTGAGGGTGGCTTCCGAGAGATTAGACTTGAGGCGTAATCATGGCAGCGCTCGCCCAGTGTGAGATGACTAAACTCGACCGATTTCTGGACTGGAACATGACTGCGAAGCTCAAAAGAGCGAACATGCCACCTTGCCACTGTTTCCTTCTCAGATGTGGTCGTCTCAAGGGCTTTCGTAATAGATGTGCGACGAGGTGAAATGGAAATGATCACAGATGTTCAACCTGCCAACTCCACAGGGTATATTGAGATGAATGATGTAAAATACAACTAAGAGTTGAGAGAATTCTTACAACCTTCCAGGAAGGTCATTGGAACGTCAAGGCCGCCTACTAGATCGAATACCAATAGCGGTTGCAGCTAGGTCCACCTCAAGTCAGAAGGCACCAAAGACCGCCAAGTAACCATACAAAAGACCTCGAAGCATGTGCGCGGGGTGCATTCCATCGGACATCACTCTCCGCTGAGTTTTGTGCAGCCTGCCATGTAATCGGAGCATCTGCCATCGGCGTCAAGGCCCCAGCCAGGATGACAATGCCTAGAGCCTTTTGCACCGCAGAACTTGCAACCTCAGACGTTCGACAGAGCGATGAGAACTGCCAGAAAGCTGTGAGGCCAAGGATTGAGAGGCCCGTGGAGAAGTTTCGGATACCGTGGGCGTAGATGTATGCAACGTGGCGCGAAATGCCATCTGGCTGTGATTGGGCAGGAGTGGCCACTTGTCTGTCGGCCCCCTTGGTATCCAGGCCCGCGTGACGGGGAACTGGAAGGTCGACCCCGTACACTCGAGCAGCTTGGATTGGTGATAGGAAGCTGTAGATGCCAAAGATAAAGCCGCCGCTACCGATCAGAGCTGTGAACGTAGGAAGCGCCCATCGTGGTGGGTGGGACAGTGACATTGTCTGCGAGAGAATTTTCAGTGATATTATGGCAATGTTTATCAGCTCTTAACACTGTCTAGTCACTTTCCAAGACCGAAACAGAGGGTGGAACTTGTGGAGAGGCAACACTGTTCCACAACGAGGATGTTGGTTAGGGTGGAGTATAAAGCGGCGAGTGCACTGGATCGCTAGCGTGCCTTGAGGCTTGGTTAGAGCAGCAGGACTACTTACCACTCCAATCGGGAGTAAGTTATTAGCCACTGGACGTCACTGGTTTTGACAAAAAATTCCAAGTGAATTCTTTTAGTGAGGGATCTAACTCGGCCTACCAGTCACATTTCTCCTTCACCCTCGTTTTGGCATATTCTCCAGTGAATGTAGGCTAAGCGACCCAGAGCTATCATCAAGGTTCTTTCTGTGTGCAGGTGCAGCTAGACGCCCCTAACACCCACTCGTCCCCAACAGCGATGGCCGAAAATTCAACCCAGGAGGCCTTGACGAAAGCCGCTGAGGATGTCGACTCACATCATTCAGCTTTGCAGCCTCAACCAGCTGCTGTTAAGCGCAAGGCAGAAGACGACGAAATTGCCAGCCAATCACGAGATCCTAGAGATGACAAGCGACGAAGAGGAGCCGCTCCGATTAAGGAGGAATTCTTGATCAAGTTTGACGACACAGTCCAGTCTAGACAGCCCCAAGATGAAATTGACTATGATGCGGCTGAAGCTTTTCGTCACCAGGATCGCCAGCCTGTGGGTCAGAACGCGAAGGGCAAGCGACGTCAAAAACAGACGGGTCAAAACAAGGCACGTGACTACGGCAGTTCCAGGGATGCTATTGGGCTGTGTTCAAGCAGGACTCATAAACCTGAGTTCTCACCAGAGCCTTGTCGTTTTGAAGACAAGTGTAAATTTGCGCATGACATACGAGAGTACTTGAGACAGAAAAGAGAGGATCTCACGACTTTCAATGGTCTATGCCCGGTGTGGGAGACCAAGGGTCGGTGCCCAGCTGGGTGGAAGTGTCGATTTGTGGGCTCCCACTCCAAAGAGGTTGAACATGAAGATGGTCGCAAGGAGCTTGTACTCGTTGAGGACACCGCGAAGATTGCCACCAACGCCCAAACCTCAGAGGAGGATGGTGAAGTTGGTGTTACGAACTCGCTCACCTTTGAACAACGAAACATGTTAATGAAACGACGGATAGACACACCTAAATCTCAGTCATTCTTAGAATGGCTCGAACGCACTGCGCAGAAACCAGAAGATCAAAATCGAAGAAAAGTCGAGACAAACGGATCACTCCGTAACTCGTCGTCACCTGAGCCAGAAAATGGAGCCCCTGCGAATGAAGCACCCAAGGCTGATTCAAGGGCATCTTTCACGGATCCGCCCTTGAGACCATCAGAGAAGCGAAAACTGTATTTTGGCGCCGAGACACCCATTCTGGCACCGCTAACAACCCAGGGCAACCTGCCCTACCGAAGGCTGTGCACATCACTGGGAGCTACGTTCACTTATTCGGAGATGGCCATGTCTCTGCCCCTATTACAGGGACAGAAATCTGAATGGGCTCTGATGAAAGCACATGAAGCAGACGTCCAGGCGCCCACTTTCACCACCAAAGGGAACATTGTGTATGACTACGACCAGAGTCGGGACCTGGGCTTCGGTGCACAAATTGCAGCCAACAAGCCTTGGCTTGCGGTCAAGACCACAGAGGTACTGACGGCAATGCTTCCAAAAGGATTGAGAGTAGTCGATCTCAATGTCGGATGTCCAATTGATCTTGTGTATCGAGAAGGAGCTGGCTCTGCATTGATGGAAGCACCTCATAAGTTGGAGAAGATGCTTCGAGGCATGAACCTGGTTTCTGGCGAGACTCCTGTGACGGTGAAGATCCGGATGGGCACGAGAGACAAGCAGCCTACAGCACTGAAGCTGGTGGACCGACTTGTTTTAGGAGCGCCGCAGAATCGGGGCGATTCCTGTGGTGTGGCAGCTATCACTCTTCACGGACGGTCAAGACAACAACGATACACTCGGTCTGCGGATTGGGAATACATTGCAGAGACAGCTGCATTAATCAAGAGCTTAAATGAGGAGGCTGATGCGTTGGTCGACACCGTCGGCGAGGTGGATGAGCGAGACTTGCCAAACGGATCCCACGCAGCAAAGAATGGCAAAGTCTTCTTCCTTGGAAATGGCGATGTATTCTCCCATGAACATTATTATGAGCACTTCGCCCATGCCGGTGTGGATGGGGTCATGGCCGGGCGGGGTGCACTGATCAAACCCTGGCTTTTCGAGGAGATTCAAGCTGGTCAGTATCTTGATAAATCATCCTCTGAGCGGCTTTCAATCATCGAGCGATTCTGTAGATACGGCCTGGAAGCATGGGGAAGTGACGAGATAGGGGTGGGACAGACTCGCCGCTTCCTCCTAGAATGGCTCAGTTTTGCGTGTCGCTATGTGCCGATAGGCTTGCTGGAATATCTTCCACCAAATATCCAGGATCGACCACCAATGTTCCGAGGTCGGGATGACTTGGAGACTCTGATGGCGAGTGACAATTACCTGGATTGGATCAAGATCAGGTAAGTACTCAGCAGGGGCTGATCCCTTTGGTGAGCAGACTTTTTTCTAACAATTGCATGAAAACTAGTGAAATGTTCCTCGGAAAAGCACACAAAGACTTTCGCTTCCAACCCAAGCACAAATCGAATAGTTACGAGATTGAAGCCGAGGGATGAAAGGCTCTCTGACGGAATCAGGGAAATGCACATGCTCATCTCTCAGTCCTAGAAGCATCCGCCGAAATTGTAGACCAGCAGAGCAATACTCCGTACAGAGACCTGGTTCAAGGAACGAGACTCCAGAAATGGCATGCTTTCAAAGCATTTGTGAGCGGTCCTCTTGGGACAGCGTCTTACAGAATTTTGTGAATAGAATACCTTCTTGCGCTCACGGATCTCGATATGAGTTGAGTGATTGTTATTGAAAGTGCGACCTGAAATCTCACCCCTCGCAGCGACGAGCCTCGGCTCCCGCAAGCACTTGGCACCAACCTCCTGGGCTCTTCGTTCTAGCCTCTCCTTAGTGGCACCCCCGTTCACTGATGCCTAGCCATTAAGTATATCCATGCGGCCATGCCAGTACGGAGTACGATGATATACATGCGGTGGACATTCTCCTCTCGTACCTCGTATCATCCCGGTGTTTGTTGTTGGCCAAATCGGCCAGCTTACTCCGTACTGTAAGCTGGGTAGATATACAATAACCTACGTAAGCTCTCGCACGCTTCGCTCTCTTAAGTGCGGACCTTGGCGTACTCGCTACTCACTTCCTCCCCAGGCATACCCCTAGCTACAGAGGCGGGTGTCAGTAACCCTACCCCAGATCTCCACGCTATTTGCTCGTTCAGAGTTTGACTCTGCGGGCTTGAATCTTACCCGAGCACCGTTCGATCCTGAGGTTAACTCAGTCCTAAAACCTGGAGGCTGTGGGCCAGCTACACCCACGACCACAAGCCTACTTAGAGGCTGAAACTGGGAGGAGCTCTGAACGAGGCAAGCCTCTCATCTGAGGTGGTAAGACGCGGCACTTGATTTTGACGGTTCGCCTGATTCCTGGAGGAATTGTTTTTAATTAATTAGATAAAACCATTCGCCCTCTTTCGTAAGCCTTGCTTTCACCAAGAACTACTCAACCACTCCCCGTGTATGTATGTGTATGGTTGCTTGTAGCGCTTGTTGTAATCTGAAGAACAATTCACCATGTCTCAACACGATGTGCTATCCAGCCTAGCATCGCTACCATCACCGATTCCCGAGCCACCACCAGGTGAAGCCTTCACCTCAGAACAATGGGACGTGCTATTTTCCATCATGGAAGTATTCCTTCCAGAGCTCTCGACGGCGGCTCAAGATGCAGACTCATCCATCTCCACCACTCAACTCGACGAAGCAATGGCCGAGCTGAGACGCTATCTTCCAGAAGGGGCATCCGACGACGTCGCAAAGAAGTATCTATCTGAACGAACCCTTTCTGATCCTGCTTTCATCACAGCCATCAAACGCAAGCTCAATCAATACGTACCGAAGTCAGATACGCAGGGGCTGGGTTTCATCCTCAGCGCTCTGAACACCCGTGCGGGTTCCTATCTGTTGACTGGATACACCACGCCGATACATTTACAGCCACTCACTACACGTACGGAGATCGTCTGTGGCTGGGCTGTTGCTCGTCTCCCGCTGTTGCGCACAATGCATCGTTCAATAGGTGCCCTTGCCAAATGCGCATGGATCAACACCTCTATCGGCCTCCTGAAGGTGATCGATTATCCAGATGTTCCAAAACACATCGAGCGCAACCCGACCTTTGATTATAACTTCCATGACTTCACCTCTTCATCCACACCGACTACGCTATCAGCCGACGTGGTCATTGTCGGCTCTGGCTGCGGCGCTGGCGTCACAGCATCCCATCTCTCACGAGCAGGTCTCAAGGTGTTGGTGCTGGAACGCGGCTATCATTTCCCGTCTACGCACTTCCCCATGCGATCGGAAGACGCAGGAGAACATCTCTTCCTCAATGGCGGCGTGATGTCTTCCGACGACGGCTCGACGGGAATAATCGCAGGCAGCACCTTTGGTGGCGGCGGCACAGTCAACTGGTCCGCTTCGCTGCAGCCCCAACACTCCGTGAGGAAAGAATGGGCCGACATGGGCCTCCCTCATTTCCTCAGCACCGAGTTCCAAGACTGCCTGGATACAGTCTGTAGTCGGATGGGCGTCGCGAAGGCCAACGACCCCGTCGCACTGAGCAAAGTCGAACACAATTTCGCCAACAGCACCCTGTTAGAAGGCGCCCGCCGCCTGGGCATGCACATCCACATCGTGCCGCAGAACACGGGCTCGAAGCGCCATTTATGCGGCTCCTGTATCTACGGATGTGCCAGTACCGACAAGCAGGGACCTGTTAACAATTGGTTCCCGGATGCTGCCACGCGCGGAACCGAGTTTATCGAAGGCTGTCTCGTGGACGAGATTACATTCTCCAGCGACCGCACCACCGCCACAGGCGTGAAAGCGACCTGGACATCTCGCGACCGCAAGATTATGCGGACGCTCGATATCACTGCGAAACGAGTCATCGTCGCCGCCGGCGCATTGAGCTCTCCGCTCGTGCTGCTTCGCAGTGGCCTGACCAATCCCCAAATCGGCGCCAACCTGTACCTGCACCCCACCAGCACGACCTGGGCGGTGTGGAAGCAGCGCACAGATCCATGGGACGGGCCCATCCTGACCACAGCCGTAGATGCGCTCGACGACACCGACGGACGGCACCCAGGCGGCGTCAAGTTGGAAGTGACCTGCGCGCACCCAGGGATCGGGCTCCTCACCTACCCGTGGCGCGCAGCAGAGACGCTCAACGCCTCCAAGGACAGCAGCAGCAGCCAAGGCAACCTGCACTCGGCGCTGCGCTTCAAGATCAATGCAGCAAAGCACGCGCACGCGACGGGGTTCTTCGCGCTGACGCGCGACCAGGATCCGGGGCGGGTATACCTGGATCCGAAGGACGCGACGCGGCAGACGCTGCGCATCGCGTACACGGCGTCGGCGCGCGACCGCGCCAAGATCCTCGAGGGCACGCTCGCCAACGTGCGCATCATGTTTACCATGGGCGCCGAGGAGATCGATACGGGGAACACGTCGATTCGCAGGTTTGTGCGGCCGAGCGCCCGTGATGGTTCCAAGACGGCCCAGGACGACGAGGCCGAGTTCGAGACCTGGCTTGCCGAGGTAAAAGCTGCGGGCGTCACGAGCCCGGATCCGATGACTATGGGCTCCGCGCATCAGATGGGTACCTGTCGCATGAGCAGTGGGCCGAAGGCTGGCGTGGTGGATTCCTTGGGCCGGGTCTGGGGCACGAGGGGCCTGTATGTTGCTGATTCGAGCTGTTTCCCTACCGCGAGTGGTGTCAATCCCATGGTTACCACTATGGCGATTGCGGAATGGGTCAGTAGGGGGATTGTGCGTGAGCTGGGCAAGGCTCGATTGAGTTGAGAGCGCCGATTGTTGATGGAGCTTGAGCTGAGTATGGATTGTGTGTGGATGAGAGGAAGTATTCATCGATATGCAATTTGTGCGTGAGGGTTTGGATGAGATAGTCAGACCTCGTCAGGGAATTTCATATCCAAGACAGATCGTTGGAATGATTACGCCATAGCTCTTCAGCCGATCACGAAATAGAGTAGGATAGAGTGCGAATCGGATTAGAAGTGTTACGAAAGACGGCGTCCGTTTCGTTTAAGTTTCGATGACAAAAGTCTGTCTATCTTTCAATTCGCTTCCTCCGTATACATCAAAGGAGTCCTTCCTCAGTGCCCAGTACCACTTTCACTGGCCCGATCAAACTGTCGTTGGTGGGGGCCTGTCTAGCAACCAGGGCCAGCCCAAGCTATAGACCCTGCAGTGGCGTACATACATACATATTGGGTGCACCATTTCATATCCCAAACAAACACCTCGAGCCTTCCAAGAGTTCAAAGTAAGACAACAGCAATCGAAGATTTGTCTATTGATCCAATCAGCTCCAACCAAGCCAAAGGAGCAAGAAAATCAAACAGCTCGCTCGGTATTTCAAGAAGAGAATTTCGTTATCATTAAGGCGCTCAAAGGGACTTTCAATACTTGAGTTCGGCTTGTGAGACTTGCCGCGTATCCAGGGCATTCATTCGCCAAATCCCATCATCTCCCAGGTGCAGAGGTCTTCTTCGCAACCCCAATCTTTGTCCTCGACACTTTGTCGGCGAACTTCAGACTCGTGATAGTTTCACTAAGACACTTCTTCTCTGGTGCCACCATTACAAACATGAGAGTTTTGCTGTTGCCTCCAAGGCTGAATTGGAGAAGATAGGTGAGCTTGCTGTTCCGATAAGGTATATGAGATCCAGTCGAGGATGAACTTGTTGATGAGGCACCGTTGACGCTGTCTCGTGGATTGAATGCCCCGACCGCCTGTTGTTGACCAAGGGCTCCAATCACATCACCTAGACAGGAAAGAGATTTATTGATGTTTTGGGTTTCCTTGAGTCGAGCACCTTCGACTTTCGAGTGAGAAAGTCGTTCTGATCCAGCAAGATCGACCAGGTTCAGGGTTCCTTTGCTCTTCTGGCCTGTGATTGAATTATATCCTGCAAGCTTGAGAATGAAGACAGAGTGACTTCGACTGCTTCGCTCGTTTGCTTTTGTGGCTGCTACCGACCGTCTCGACATTGCTTGGGCTAGGATCCCTTCCACCTGCTCCTGACTGTCGAGGTTTAGTGTGGTGACATCAGTAATAGTTGTCTCACAAGTAGCCATGTCGTGTCGAATCTCGTGCTTCTTGTTTCCTCTGTCGTTCTCCCCATCTTTGCCGAGAAGATCACGCAGCTCTTCGTTATAAACTTCGACAAAGCTGCCTTCCATGGTATACTTCCACCCTCTATTCTCGAGCTCTTTGCTTGTGCTGTAGATCTGGCGCAGTGCTTGAGGTATCATTCCATCATCCGAAGACATCGTATAAGTTTTGCCAGAGCCAGTCTGACCATATGCAAAAATACATACGTTGTAGCCATCCAGCGCTGATTGAATCAGCTGACTGATTTCCTCGAAGATTTCAGCATTGTTCGAAGAGGTATCGAACACGCGGTCAAAAGAAAACTGATGTGTTTTTGTCGTGACTTTTCCGAGACTGCTCGTTTCTTCTGGTCCTTTGACTTCGATGTCGGTTGGCTCGTCATCGGATTCCGGGACGCTAATCTTTGCAGCCTCTTCAACTTCCTCACCACTCATTGGTCGGACTCGGCAGAAAACTCTGATATTGCCCTTGAGCTCTTGGACTTGGTTGTGCAGTTTTCGTCGAAGCATTTCTTCCTTCCTAAGTTTGTCTTCGCATTCTCGCGCCTTCTCAATGGCTGCATTCATCCTTCTTTCCATAGTCGCGTATGCTTCTGATTGGGATTTGCTGTCTGACTCGAGATACTCCACTTTCGCCTGAAGTGCTTGTCTGGCGGCCTCCATATTGGCGGCATTCGAGCCTGCATTTGATAGACTTGAGCGCAAATCATCGTTGAGTAGTTTCTCTCTTTCCAGGTCTGCTTGAAGTCTGTCAACCTCCATCCTAACAGACCTAATCTCTTGAGACTTGATCTCTAGTTCCATTTTGTATTGTTGCTTTTCAACAACACCTTGAGTAGAAGCTTGCGCGATGGCCTCCATACGTTGGCTTCGCTCTTTGTCAATATCTTCCTCAAGACGCCTCCTCAATTCTCGCAATTCCTCACGATGATCTGTTTTGAGTCGTTCCAAATCGTCGCGATGAGACTGCCGATGATTTTCTATTTCAACGCGGTGATGGCTTTTCATCTCCTCAATCTCGATTTCCAGATCACGCTTGTCTTCTAGCCCGGCTCGTTCAGTGGCTTCAAGGCGATATTTTGTGGTTTCTAATTCACACCTCAACTCGATGATGGATTCAGTGGTGGCTTTGCGCTGCTCTTCAAGGCTCACGATCGTGTCCTTGTAAGAATTGTTTACCTGTTTAGCTTCTATATTGTCGTCCATAGCTTGTTTGTAGTGCTTGCAGACATCCTCGTACATTCGTTCCATGTTGCCATATTGTTCCTCGGGATCCCATGATTCTAAAGTTGAATATTTAGTCAGAAAACTGTTCCCTTGACGCTTTTTCGGGGATGGGGAGATAAATTTAGGAAGTTTGGGGGGTTCAAATATCACAAGAGCAGGGTTACTGGCACGAGGAGAAGGGACAGGAATTTTGGTAGGGCTTCCAGGTTGGTTCAGATTTGACCGGGAGATCTCCGAACGTAGTGACATCTCTGCCAGTCTTGCGGTGATAGAGGAGGTACTACTATCCCTTTGTCTGCTCAGCAAAGGGGATTGCTGAGCCGCTGTCTGGGAAATCCGATCGCCCCTCTTGGAAACACGAACAGATCCGGTCCACTTTTGGGCAAGGGAAACAGTACGAGTTGAGGAAATGGATAGCATACGTTTGGGTCCTTCCTGTAATCCTCCACGGGTTCCTAGCGAGGTGGCGGGTCTCGAGCCAACCTGCTTGCTTCTGTCTCTTGCGAATGATGATTTCGGTCGTGCTAGACTCGTTGCAGTGGGCGGTCGCACACCACTGCCAACGCTTGCGGAAAAGAAGTTGGGGGTGGTCGCTGCAGATACGCTTTTAGAGAAATTTATGTTGGTTCGTTGTGTTTGTGATGATGGATTGCGCGAATGGCTAACAAATGGCGCGGCGGGAATGGTGGAAGTATATGATTTTGGAGTGGGGAGAATAGATCTGGTCGGTTCAGCGACACGCTCTGTGGGAGTTTTCCTCTTTGCGGCAGGTTCTGGTACTATTTGCTTATGAGTATCATTGCTCGTTTATGCAGATGTATACTAACAGTTCGATCCTTGACGCTTGTGGCTGTTTATCGTGGGAGGAGGCATAGCAAGGCGGGAGTTCGTTGCAGAGGAGCTCATTTCGACGAGATGTTTCTGTGGAGATGGGATGCCATGTCGAGCAGGCTGAGGCAGCTGCGATACAAACTGTTGATTCATGTCAATTGAGGGTTTGGTCTGTTGTACTTGAGGATGGTGGTCATACATTCTCTGTATCGGCCATTGCGAGGCAGTGTTGGTATCTCCTGTCACAAAAGCTTACAGTCCTATTGAGACTCGACGGCCATAACTGATAGAGAGTGGAGCGGTAGAACGCAGTGAAGTGGTCGGTAAGACGATGATGGGAGGCGTAAGCCACTGGCACCGTCCAGAAGGGTTGTGAAAACATGGTTCCTATTCGGGGTTAGCCGAGTTGCGAGCTTGGCAAGGGTGATGATGCGTGATCACGTGCCGGTCAGGGAATATAGCGACAAGGCCAGGGGTTTCTCAAGAAAAACACCACCACCACCATCATCAAACTTGAATCTGTTGACGATACTGGAATAGCTTCGGTAGATCCTGGGACGCCGATTGCGATCTTTGTTGAAAATAGCCATTTGATTTGAGAGCTTGTACTTTTATCGGCGCAATCAAACATTTGTTGTTGTGGCTTTGCACAAAGCCCAGGCGGACAGCTGCCATTGATATTTCTTGTTGCCCCCTATTCTTCGCGACCTGGGAGCTCTGGTCTCATCGAATGCCCATTTTCCCTCCCTTGTGCTTGAAACACAGTTGAGGCAGAACGAGTTGATGGATCAATATCTCGACCATGACGCCGAACCATGTTCCTTGTTCAAGCCGAGGAAGAATCTTTTCATGGACTGAGCCATCACTCCACCCAGCGCGGCTGGGTACCTAATCATCACCTGACTTTTGACAAACACCACATCTCTTCTACTACTCACTACTGACAGTGACTGGCACTTGACTGACTGACTGACTGAGCGTCATGCGCCACTTCATTCCCTTATCACAGTCCCTTCTTACCAGTTCGAAACATCTGTTTTATCTGGATCCGCAGCCTGCTTGCCCTCCCCTTCTTTGATAACCTCATCCAGCACCTTGACCAGCCCCTCGACCTCCTCAACGGTATTATAATGAAGCAAGGAACATCTCACTATCCCATCATCAGGGTCCGGTATTCCCAGAACCTCTTCAATCAGCCGCTTGCTATAGAAGTGCCCAGCGCGACAACCATACGGCGATCTTGCCTCGATTGCATCAGTAATCCCAAAGGAGGTCCTCCCTTTAACCCGAAAGCTGATCACAGGTACACGGAGATTCCTGTCTGACGAAGGCTCACCGTATATCTTGATCTGGTCCGGCTTTGAGCGCAGGTAGGCCAGCAAGACCTCCTGGACCTGCTCTTCTTGAGCATGGATTGCATCCCAGCCGACTTGATCGAGATATGAGACAATTGGTGGGATCGATTGGACCGATTCATAATTCCCAGCAGCCAGACCCAACAGTTCCTCCAGGCTGTCTCCATGTTTGAAATAATGACCCAGACTTTCTATCGCTTTCTGCCCTCGGTCACTAACATATGCTAATGCAATGTGAGGTCCGTACACTTTGTACCAGGAGAAAGAGTAAAAGTCGACCCCAAAAGCCTTGACATCGACAGCGGCATGAGGTGCATATGCTACAGCATCGACAGCGAACAAGGCATCAGGGTTATTCTCGCGAATTACCTTGGACAGGGCTGCCACGTCGGTGACCGTGCCCAGGATGTTTGAAGTGTGTGTGCACGCGACAAGCCTTGTCTTGGGACTAAGCAATTTCTTCAAATCCTCAGGCTCCAACTTCGGATTGGAAGTAGTGTTCTTAGTTGGAACCCACCACTTGACCGTAATGCCCTTCCACTTCGCGACCTGAGCCCACGCAGCAATGTTGGCCTCATGATCAAGTTTTGATAGGACGAACTCTGAGTCAGGCTCAACCTTCAATGCAGTTGCAAGGTTGCGGAACAGCTGGGTCGTGGATGCGCCGAACACTATGTCCTTGGGACTAGCATTGATATATTTTGCCGCTGCGGTGTACCCGGCGTCAAACTTGCTCGTCGAAGTCTGAGAAACCGGATATGAAGCCCCAAGCTGGACGTTGTTTTTCGTGAGATAATCGGTAATGGACGAGATGACCGTCTGCAGAACTTGGGCGCCGCCGGCATTGTCCATGAAAACCTGCTTCTGTGCGAGGGCGGGGAATTGGGCTCGAATGGCCCGCACATCAAATGCTGAAGATGCCATCTTGAGGAGGATAGTGCCCACGAAGCTTGAATGCGAAGCTGATGCCTGCCGTTACAAAAACCAAGGGGTCTTCTATGTATATACCTGTCTGGTCACTCCGGCCAGAGGACCTGTCTCTTAAAAAGACAAGAGAATTGAAAAGAGATGCCATGATGCCATGAACTGTCACAATGATGTCGTTCACGGCTGACGGAAGAGGAAGGAAGGTGGGCAAGTCCGTCAGTGGTTGGCGGGCGCTTGATATGAACTATTTACCCGCATGTAGTCTGCACTCCCTTCGAAGGGCGCCAAAGATGCCGTTCATTTAGTGACAGAATGAAACTAAACATCACGTCATGTGGAGAGATACCTAGCTGTGCGACATCTCTGTATCGTCGGCTAACTTTACTTCTAGTTGAGCGACAGCCTCCAATGTTTAGTGCGCCAATAGCACTTAAGAACACACCAAGCACAACATATGCCATTGAACGATAGTATTAACTTGCACCAATGCGCGGGCCCTGTCGTAAAGCCAAGTGTCTTTCCTTCTATCCTAAAGTTCCATCACGAGTCTTGTTGGGTTTAGCTAAAACCTCTCCAATGCCTCAGCTTGCGATGATAAGCAAAAGGTTTGGGATTGCCGCAAACTTTGCATCCAAGAAAGGCGAGAGTCGTCGCCGCTGTAGAGGCCCAAGTTCTCATTTGGCTGAAATCTCCTGGATTTCAATAGACCATGGACAAACTTCTTAAGACCTCGCGCCCATCTCACCACCGTAATCAGAAAAGAAGAAGCAGAAGAAAGCACCTGGCGAAATCACCTCGGTGATTTCCCGACTACCCGCGCTGACAAACGCACACTCTCTATTCAATGGTTTGATACGCGTTTCAAGGTCTTGTCACTCGTCACTGGGTCAATAGATACACCATGAACAGTTGTATAGCTTCCAGACTTGGAGATGGAGCCGCTATTATCAGGTAAGCCGGGTCTTTTGAGATTGTGAGAATACCGAAAAGGATATAAAATCCAAGTTCTGTACAACCATTCAGCGAGCCGGGAAACCTGTCAGACAATATCGCTTCTTAACCTCACCCCAGCTCGTCAGCTCCTCCTTGCCTTATTGAAGCCATCAAGTCTTGAAATCCAGGTCAGCGCACAGCAATTACAATGGCCACCGAATCCCTCAACCCAATCCAAACGACACTGCTGGTAACCATCCGGATCTCCCCTTCCGACATCCCAGCCTTCCTCACCGCACTGCGCCCATGCTGGCAGGCTTGCGGGCGTGAGCCGGAATGCATCTTCTTCGACGTACATCACTCGGCGAACGAACCGGGGACATTTCGGTTCGTGGAGGTGTGGACGAAGGATGAAACGTGGTTCAACGAGCACCAGTTGACCAAGAGCTACTATGAGCCGTACGTCAAGGTCACGGAGCCGATGTGGGTCGAGCCTAGGAAGTTGGAGTTCTTTGAACGCGTGGGCGGATGGTGTTATGTGGACGAGAAGTACTTGGAGACCGCCCAGAGGTCGTGAGGGATGTCGGGAGTCTAGTCAACGTGAAGTGAGTGGGTTTTGTACAACCAGAACACGTCGCCTTGTTTTACCCAGTGCTGATGATGGTTGGTTATGACGGTGCATGGTTTAGCATCAAGAGAGACACTTCCCAGAACTCAGGGGGCTGCAAGACGATTTCGATGGCATGGATCGCTGTACCTCAGCAATAAGGTACATCCATAGCTGAACTAAAATCAGACAGATTAAGTAGGGATGTATACAAGCCTGTGACCAGCATGTACAAACGCCCCATCTTATACTATCTACCTGGGTAGGTAGTACACGATGCTAAATTCCCCTGCCTGCCAATTCAGATCACTGGCAAGTGCCATTGCCCCTTTGCAGTCTTTGTTCATGGCGTCATAGAGGAGCCCGACCACCGTGGACCAAACTTCACAAGACAGGTGCGAAGGCCTGCATGACCTCCCTTAACTTCAGCCTCAAGACCTCCTTCCGCTCCTCCTTGCACCAACTTCCTTCAATCGCATTCCAAGTTATTGTCGACCACTCGACTGCAGTCAATGAAAATGCATCTTGGACGGCGCAGAAGTTATCGAATATATACCCGCCGAAATATGCCGGGTCATCGCTGTTGATGCTGAACTTGACGCCGTTCTGCAGGTAGATCTTGATTGGTAGCTCCGAGACCGACTTGACGCATCGCAATTCTACGTTCGACAGCGGACACATTGTGATCAGGATGTTCTTTTGCGAGAACTCGGCCATCACGGCTGGGTCGTCGGCGAGCTTGATACCGTGGTCTACCCGTGTGACGTGCAGGTCGTTCAGGGCTGAGGCCATATACTCTATGCCGCCCTCCTCGCCGGCGTGCGCTGTGAGCCCAAAGCCCCGCTTCTCCGCGTCAGCGAAGGTCTCCTTGTACAGGTACGGCATGTTTCCCAGCTCCGTGCTCGACAGGCCTAGTCCTCGAATCGCACCGGCTTCGAGGTCGGGGAGGGCCTCGCGGTACATCCTCTCGCCGTCTTGGACTGGCAAATGCCGCAGAATACAGACGATGAGTTCGGATGAGATCCCAAAATCGGTTTCCGCCCGTTTCTGGGCTGTCTTGAAGCCTTCCATGACCGTACCATAAGCCACACCGCGTTCCGTGTGCGCTTGCGGGTCGAAGAAGACTTCCGCGTGCATGACGCCGTCGGCATGAGCGCGAGTGAAATACTCATAGGCCAGAGCTTCAAAGTCTGCAGCCGTAATCAGGACTGACATGCCGATGAAATAGTAGTGGAGGAAGTCATCGAGAGAGGTGAATTTGCGATATCGCTGGAGAAGCGCTTCCGGGGAGGAAAGGGCGGCATCGGAGGAGGAGGGAAGCGTGATGTTGTTACGGTGTGCAAGCGTGAAGAGCAACTCTGGGGTGAGTGAGCCTATGAATGGGACGAAGTTAGCAGACTTGGTAGAAATTCGTGGAGATGGAGAGCTTTTGAACTTGAGCTCAAAGCTCTTAGTTAAAAGAAGTTTCGAAGGCTATCACCTGACTCGCAGGATATGTATCTTTCTTTCCTTTTTCCTCCTCTCCACATTCTAGCTGGAAAATTGACTTCAACCACCGAATAGCGGTGCATCGTATTCCGACTCGCCACCACAACGAACGCACTCGGTAACTTACCTTCCAGATGCATATGATGCTCGCACTTTGGCAAAGCCTTCAGAAACTCATGCATCGGCCCTTGACACATTTTAAAAATGCCACAATCAAATAAAGGTCCTCTAATATTTGTTGATTCTGACAATGGTGGTCAATTTGCGGTGGTATATTTTGCCGTATTCAATGCAAAGCTATACCTGTGATTTGATGAAGTGAATATATTCAAGGGATATTTGTCTTTGGCGTCGTCCTGTGTAGGCTTTTGTAGTCAAATGAAGAGGTCAAAGAGATAACAGTTGAGCACTGATACGAGCCCGGAGGTCAACGTCCCTCGAAAGTTTGCGTGCTGACTCATCAGCCACAACTGTTTCTCAACTCGCCAATTGATTGCGGTGCTGGCGGATCCTTCTTCTCTCTCTCGACACCACACATTTCCATGGTTGATGATGGGCTAACTTGTCTTCCTTGGAAAGATGTTCAATGGAGAGCAAGCGCCGCACGGCTTTGTGACTTGCTGACATGCTTTCGCTAGTCTGTGGCCATGGGCAAAAAGAAAATCGCGTCGGACCTGTGTTCGGACATAGAGCACATGGGGTAAGTGGTAGTTATAAGAGCTTGAAAGCTTCGGGGGAATGGGACATTCATGGATACCGATAAGGCTCCTCATTCATACACTGTGCTATTTGAACTTGGTAGAAATAGAATATCCCAATGTCTTACCGAAACGTTTCTCTGGGCTAAATGCAACATTGGGTCGATGAGTTTGGATGGATCTAGAAGCAAATCTTAGAAGCAGAAGCTGTTGTGGTCTAAGGCACAGAGAGAGAAAAGGATGAGAGGAGGGCTGGCGTGATATCCCTCCACGGCTCGATGGATACCAGAGGCGTTTGTAATGACGTGATATTATTATTGTGCGTGGTTCTAACTTCTGGCCAGGTCCTCAAAGTGTGCAGCCTCAGTTAGGGGTATATCATCATATAGGTTAGGTAGGCATTAGGATCAGAGTCGTTTAAGGACACGATGATGCAGAAGTTTAGGTACCGCCAGGTGTGTCAGTCGCTGTCGATGCGAGCATACTGCTTTCCCAGGCCGACCCCTTTACTTCTGGCATTTACCACCGCCTCTATACACCTCCCCACACCCTCAAGGTCGCCCAGGAGCCCGACATGGCCTCTATCAGTTTCCACTCGACCCCCTTTCACACATCGATAGCCTTCTGGTAATTGTGCTGCACTTGCAAGGACAACACCATCTCCTGCTGCAAAGGCGAGATCATCAAATGCATCATTGTACTTGATTGCTTCAAGACTCGCTACTCTTGCCCCATACACAGTCGGTACTGTCTTTCCAAACATATATGCGAGTGGTGGGTACACGTTGCTCTCCTGATGACTAGGCATGAACCTTAGTTGTTGCCTGAAGACTTGTACCTCTGCCAACGTTCGATCCAAATATTCCCAGGCAGAATCTTTGGGAATGGTGACAGTGGTTGCAATATTTGGTCGATTTTGAGTCTGCTTCATCGAGGGTCTGACCATTTCCTCGGTATTCTCCTCGAGACCATTGCGACCATCATGAACTCTATCTTCGTTAGATGGAGTGATGGCGGCTCCACTTTGCCTAGGATCTGATGTTTCGGAGGACTGGCCACCAAGCCATGTTCCGATTTTATTCGATGGGTTGATCGAATCCGAAAGTGCCCCAATAATGGACTTTCTACGTTCGATCTCCTTGCTAGGAACATGCAGAGGTGGGTTGATACAGGGTGACAACCGGTACTCGTCCCAAGTGTGGGGATCGAAGTAATCCAGATCGAATCTTTCATTCGTATGTTTTTGTATGAAACATCGCCCATCATCGGGAAGAAGTGCAAAACTTGTCCTGATCGTGAAAGTCACCTGCGCCGTTAGCACTTTCGAGCTGAGCAACACATCATCCCCATTTCGAAACGGGCCCAAAATGTTGACACAGTTCTGTGGTGTTCCAGCATAAACCACTCCGGCGAAGAGTTCAGGCCGTCGATTGACAGCGTGCCTTGTAATCATCCCACCCAAACTGTGTGCAATCACGGTTGCTCCACGCATTTCTGGCGGTGTTTCAGGATGGTTGCACTCAAGTGACTCCAGGAAATTAATGAGCTTGTCGCTCAGAAGGTCAGGACTTAGCCGCCAGTCATAGCCCCAGTCATGAACACGGAGTTTGTTTTCACGAACATTTGGGCACTTGTTTATGTGCTTGAGTAATCTTCGACAAATATCAATCGGGCCAATATGCGACAGAATTCCAGACGGTATGATGGTCTGTTCCATTTTCTCCTCGTCTTCCCGGGTTAGACCGACTTCGAGGTCAACCTTGCGCAGATTCAATCCTACCTTTATAGGCACCCAGAGCTGACGGTGTGGTGGCTGGGCCGATCTCAAAACTGACCCGCGATAACCACCTAATATAACGACGTCCCCGGTCAACTTTGATAGAGCTTGTGACAACATTGGGTGAGCTCGTTGCTGCGAGGTTTCGACTTCCATTCCTTTCCTCGCGTTCCGTATATTTTTCAGAGTTGTATATTGATATTGATGAACACGGGTATCGGGACCTTGAAAACTAGGCTGACCCTGACCTTGGAACTTATCGGGACTGATCCGACGCATTGGCGAGGGTCGAATGAGTGGCATTTTTGGAAGTCGCAAAGTTGAATTCTGAAAACTGTCCGTTATAGCTTTGAATCGGGAATTCGCCATTCCTGCAACATTAGCAAAAGCGCTGATATCGTCATACGCTGATGCCCCAGATATACGCCGGTTGATGTATATGGAGCTCTCCGAACTCGAGCGAGGCCTGCTTCTTAACGAAGACGGACTAGAAGGCTCAAGCATAGACTCTACATTGCCATCAAACTGATTTAATCTAAGGTCTGAGCAGATTCCACGAGCGGGCGGTGCTTGTTGGTTTCGATTGTCTTCAAGTGGCTCCCGCAAGGACCACCTGAAGCGAGACTTCTCGATGGGGCTATTTTGAGATGTGTTCGGGTTGGAACCAGTGGATTTGTTTGCAGAGAGTGCCAATGACATGGAACTCATGTTGAAAGATGCCGATGGAAGGTCTGGTAACAGTTTTCGCAAGTTAGACAGAATAGCTGTTGGACCTGATGAGGCGCGGCGCCTTCCCTCGCCCCCGGCAGCGCTAAGGAAGGATTTTGTCAAAGATTGTCTGATTGTTGACGGAACTTCGTTTTGTGCATACGAGGAATCCTCCCGCTTCAGGACGCCCTCCGATCGCCGTATCTGAGGGGGAAATGTGTATTCCCAAGGTGAAGTTGGCTTTTGCGCTGGGTCGTCTGGCGGCTGAATTTGTGACGGGTATGATCTGTCGAAGGAGAGATCGGGAGAATCAAGTTGATCGTAGTATCTAGTAGGCTGTTCTGGGAAGGGTAGAGTTCGCGACAGGGTGGGTTCTGACGATCTTCCATGAGAAGCAACAGTTTTTCTGCGGATCATCTGTCGCGGCGGGGGGGTTGTTACGGAAAGCGGAACGACATCCTGCTCAATGTTCTCGCTCAATTGTTGATTCAATGGCCGTATTCCTTGGAAATATTCGATAGGTAGGTTCAGAGCACGCGCTTTCTCAGCCACAGGAGTGTCAGGCGATCGCATGTGGGTCTGCTGTCGACTGATGCTCACTCCGATCAAATCATCATCATAGAGTCCGTCGGTCTCAACCTGCGGATTAGAGGGACGATCGGTATCGGAAAATTTGTCATTGTCGTTGAAATCTCCATCATCATCGAAGATATGGTCCCAGTGCTGGAGTTGATCACCAGCGGAACCGTGGTCTCCCATCCCTTGGCCCCTGGTCGAGTCCATCTCGGAAGGTGGGATACATGAATCAGCCACGGCTATTTGAAGATTATTAGAATGATCGAGGCGGGTTTAGACATATGGGGACGGCGGGCCTCATATATGTCTTGGTGGATTTGCGACAACGACAAGCTGAGATTCGGTGCTTATGTTCCTAGCGTAGAGCGAGGTTCTCGGAGACTGACAGTGTACGGATACGGAGTTCTCGTAAGTGGTAGATGCAGTCAGTAGCTCGCATAAGCGACGATTTCGGTCAACGGCGGAGCTGAAAGGATGGTGCGCTAATAATCTTGGGTTACAGAAAGAGTCAGCGACCTAATGATGAAGCGATGCACAGTCTGCTCAGGCGATAAAGGAATGAAAGGCATGTTTTGTGTGGCAGGAATCGATGGCTGTCTCAAAAGCCAGCAAAGGAAAAGCTCAGCAAGCTGAGATTGACAAAACAGTTGACAGTTGACAATTGAGACTTGCTGGTAAGTGCTACTTACCTTGACAGTTGGGGTCCGGCAGCTGCGGATCGCAGCGGGAATCCATTCCGAATCAGCAGAGCTGCCGAAGTTGAAGTCATGATAAGGTTTCGATATATTGACACGTGGGCGGACCGTGCCATTCTCGTGGAAGCGAAATTGCCATGCAACATGAATGTCATGATGGATCCGAGATCAACTACGGAGAACTGGTATATGAAAGCTAAAGAGTAAGGTCAGCGCAGAAACGCTCACCTAACACCGAAACAGGTATTGTTCGAACCACGGCCGAAGTGGACATGTCACTGCCACCACCTGATTGACGCTAATGCTTTAGCAAATGCTTGTATTCAACTCCATCCAGGCCAGAGTACGGAGTACTATGTACCAGTAAGTCCGCGAGGCTCTCACTTGCTCCGCCCCAACACGTACCGAGTACATGAAGATCTCTCAGGTATGTGACCACGTGGTATTGTCAACCAACAGCAGGCCAACTCTACACGTTGAAGCGGCTGCCTAGCTTGACCAGCCCAGAGCTGCTGTGGCGCCCTGCCTCTCCTTGGGGGGGTCCGCTGGTTTCAATTCGGTGATCAACAGGTATTTGGACCTCGTACTCGGCTTTTCATCCCCCTGCAGTGCCCTGATTAGGGCGGGGCACCCTCACGCCCTAGGGCGCGAGTTGATCGATATATTATTGGTATTCCTCCCAGTCTTCCATCAAACAACAAATTCTACCGGTCGAACTTGATGCAATCCACAGCATTCAATAATATTAGAACTCCATGGAAATGGTAGTCCCAGGTCTGAAGGAGATGATCAAACGATCGTACCTGATAGATCTACAAATTGAACGATCCCACATGATAGAGGTACCAACATCGAAATCCATATCCGAATCCGAGCGCTTTCTCAGAGTATTGCTGGCCTGGGGAGAGCGCTACTGGAAAAAGGAAACCAGGGAATCGCCAGCCGGGGCCAGTCTACGACAGGATGTTCTTGCCGGTAGGTATGACACTCGACGTAGTCTCCACCAGCTCATGCAGGAAGCCGAACTTGAACTCTTCTTTCGGTTCGATTTAGAGTTGCAGCGCATTGCAGACATCTTAAGGCTGTTTCATGCCCTCGTCCTCTCCATTCAACCTCTCCCCTCTGACTTCGAGAAGCTTCTCTCATTACTCGCGAGGATATCCTGCCCGCTTCTCCTTTGCTTTGCACTCTTAGGATTCCCAAACAGGCTCCGTCCTCCTTGCACAACGATGCCCTGGACGATCTGGCCTGCACTGGTTGTTTTGTGGGGTGTGTGTTGGATGTTCTACGAGGGAAACTACTGGGACTGGGTATCCTTGGAGGCCTTTCCAGCTGACAGCAATATAAACAATGGGATCAACGATGTTGGAGTTATTGGCTCATTTCAAGGTGATTTTCCTCCCTTATGTTTTTTAGCCCTTGAATTAACCCTATTTCTGCTATATTGCAGCAGATTTCAATCCTGGAGACTTCGACTCGATCGAGATTCCTCCGTGGAATGCGGCTAGCTTTGAGCCACTGAATCTCGACGTGCAATTTGGAGACGATGCTCTCCAATACCCTATCGAATTAAGCAGGGAGGCAGCTATGATAGTTCACTCAGCGTCATCAGCCATGAATCTACAAGCCACTATGGCCCTGCCTGTCGTATGTCATGGAGAAAGAACTGGAAGTGCAAATGCCCTCGTTCTGACATCATCTCCCACCATCAGTACAAGTGGAAATTGTCCTCAGCATGAGACAACAAGGTCCCTGTGCATTCCAGCGAAAGAACCGTCCGTTGGGACCAGCCAACACCGCGACCAGCCAAAGAAGTCGGGACAGAAATCAAAACACGGTCAAACCGAGAGGTACATTTGCACGTACGAAAATTGCAATCGATCAAAACCAGGCTCTGGCTTCAATCGCAAAGATCACTTGGATCAGCATATTCGTGGGGTACACAAGCAGATTTTGATGCCCAGGTTGCGTGGAGCATCAGCTGGTACTGTGAATAGTGCTCTTCAAGAATCTACCTCAACGGCTGAAGATGCAGAGCAACCCAAGAAACGGAAACGCGACAGCGAAGACGAACTGGGCAATGATGACACTGAGCATCTCTCCAATGAGCTCGCTCGAGAACGGAGGCTGCGCCAACAAACGGAGAAAGAGAATCAACAGTTGCGTCGGAAAATTGAGAATTACGAGGAGCGAATGCAGAAGTATGAGGACAGGCTGGACAGGTTGATGGCTCTGCTTGAATAGGGAATGGGGAAGGACACTTCCTAATGGAGGCATAAAGACCATTTCGAAGTTTGCTGGAGTTTCACGTGGTTTCGCTGATCACTGCCTACTTAGATAGTTAAAATGCCTGCAAGGCTCCCTTCGTTAAGCTCCTGTCTATGCTATTCGAAGGATGGTTATTATGCGGCGTGGTTGCCCAAACAATTATCATGGTGGGGACTCTGATGTTCCTGATTTCGGTTACTAACTAACTATTGATATTAACTACTTACTCTCGTTAAGGCCTGTTGTCTAAACCGACCTGTAACCACGGCCATCCCCTTAGTTATAACCACCTTCCCGTCCGTTTCGAACGATTTGCGCGACTACCTCGGACTTTCATGCGCCGCTTCACATGTCGAGCCTCAGTTGCTTACATACCTCCTCTTCCACCATGCTCTTTTTAGGTTC
>Ga0105239_10002371_pt1 | contig 24034 bp, 27 predicted proteins | sample KBSC44metaG_FD_92761 | JGI IMG/M metagenome (GOLD analysis project Ga0105239, IMG submission 92761) | Corn rhizosphere microbial communities from Kellogg Biological Station, Michigan, USA - KBS C4-4 metaG | ecosystem: Host-associated > Plants > Roots > Rhizosphere > Soil | place: Michigan, USA...
ATTTCTGGCTACTGCCTGGGGAAACCTCCAAGTGCCAAGACTGCTACCCGCACCCTTGCAACACGTGACTTTGTCCGCTTTCCTGGTTGTGTCTGGTTGCTGGTGGAAAATCCCAGAACAGGCCACCCTCAATTCCTCAAGGCAAGGCTGTCAAACATTCAATCCGAAGGATCCTTCTCTGATTTTGCCATTTTTTATTTTGATTCTTGAAATCCTTGCCGCACAATGGTGTCTTTTTTCAACGACATCTGCTAGTTAGGCTCATTTGATAGCCAACTACGATGAAAAGAAACAAAATCCCTGGTACTATCTATTTCGGTGCACGTGAAAAAACCAAACTTCCACGCCCCAACCGATGTTTTATGTCCAACGCTCGAACAAGCAACGCGAAGTGCAGAGTAATCCTCACCATCATGTTCATCTGGAATGTTCGCATTTATGTCAATAAATCATCAACCCAATTACACCATTAGATCCATCGCGTTTTGACAGCAGGTAAGCACTCCGTACCCCATGGGTAGGTTGGCACGATTTCCATCATTATCCTTCGGAAGCCTGGCTCTCCGCACTGCTCGTGCTGTCTGCAAGTCGCTTCTCTGCTGCTTCCAATCTGTCCTTGGTCTCTGCCAATTCGCTCTGCAACTTCTTAATGTAAACAATTGCCATCTCCACTGTACTTGCCTTGCTAGCCCCCTGAGCTGGGGCGGATGCCGAGGCTGCTTTAGCGTCAGTCTCTTCGTTTTCATGCGAGCCAGCTCGGTCCCTTTTCCCGTTCAGTCCCAGTATTGACGCTGGTAAGAGCGCCTCGATCTCTTTCAACGCCAGATTGATTCGATTGCGTCGGCCTTGTTCTGCGATTTTGTGGGATGTACGTTTCGACGTCAGATTCTCGGCTAGGGTTTCGGGGTACGATACTCCTGGCAGATGTGTACCCTCTAGAATGTTTTGGTAATTGGATTTTGATGCAAGATAAAGCGCACTAGCATCAGGCGAGATGTGCGGCATGCCAGGACCTATTCAAAATCAGTCAATCGTTTCACGGTTATTCTGTACCAATCTTACCGGACGCCGGCACCAGAGGACTGATGCTGGGCGATATTTTAGGTCTCAGAGCGGGAGAAATTGTGGCAGAGGAAGTGCTTTGTCTCTTCTTATTTGCTCGACCACCACGGCCCTCAACTTTTCCTGGTTTCGCAAACTTCTCGACTGACTCGGATCGGATCAATGCGCTTCTCGGTGTGCTCGACGCTGTTAGTTTCACAGACTTGGCAGATATCGTTGGTGTGGTCTCGCTGTCAGCCCCAGCCTTGCTAGTATCAATTGTCGCCAGTAGAGGAGGCGCAACGGAGACCGCTGCAGGCAACATCATATCCTCCATCAGTTCTTCTCCATCCCCGGGGGCCCTTGGCGGGTCCAACGCTTTGGATGACAGCGCCTGATCGCTGGGCATTCTCATCAGAGTTGCTGGTGTGACTGCGTTGCCATCTGAACTCTTTTTGCTGCGGGCGACTGGTCGAGGCGACCTTCCAGGTTGTGGAATGGGTGGGGGTCGCATCGCGGCCTCTGATAGTGGCTCCGGCGAAACCGAGTCGTCGCTTGCTTGGAATCTAGCGCTTCCTGGACCGGGTGGCAGGAGGCTGGAGCTATGAGATGCCTGCGAGAGCTTTTCCAATGAAATTGAGCTGAGGGATGGAGGGCGGCGTCGTAACTGAGGCTTCATGGCCGGAGATAGTTTCACACTCCGCGCCGGGGTCCGAGCCGCATTGCTCATCTTCCGCCTCGGCCGCTTCTGGCCTGAAGAGGTCGGCTTCGTACTTCCTTGATCAAGATTCAGATCTACAGGAGAAGCGGTGGTGTCGGTGTATGCTCCTTGTGCCTCGATTGCAGGCGATGTCAATGGGCTGAAGAAGTCGTCTGTCAGGCCGTAGTCGGACATGACAAACCCCCCGTCCATGGGAGTTTGAGCTGGAGAAACCAAGGGTGTAAAGGAAACCTGTGAAGATGAGTATAGCTAAAGATGGTAGTATCGCATAAGCATACCTGCTGTTGGTCAAAGAGAATTTGTCCATTGTTTCCGACTTGTTGGACGTATTTGGCGGCTTGCATCTCTGCGCTGACAGGGGTGAGCGGAACGTGATAATGAGGCTGCATTTGCATATGTGGATATTGCTGGAACTGCGAGTATGCGGCGCTCGAGTGCATGGGATGAGTATAGCTTATTACATTGTGGGTCGGGGCCATTGACATGTCCATCTGGTCCTGACCACTGTAATTCAGAGCCGTACCACTGCCAAATGCCAGTCGACCCATGGGAGTATCGAGGCCAGAGGAGGCTTGGGCCATGTTGGAAAATTGGGAGAAGCCATTGTCGTCTAGGTCGAGGAATTTGGTGAAATCGTCGTCGCCGACCCCGGCGACAAGATGGTCATCTTGCATGTCTTGCGGCCAACCTCGAGGCTGGGCGCCTTCTTGAGTCATGATCCAAGTGTTTTACGATGAGGGAAGGCGTTGCGCCCGCAGGTGGGCCGCGGGATGACGAGCGCAGTGACACGGCGATCAAGACAGGTTCATTTTGTGTGGGAATGTCGGAAACTCGCAGGAGACTGAAAGGGACCCTAGGTTGGTGGTGTGAGAGGATAGGGATTTGGCAGCAGGCACAATGTACTCGGTACGTGGGCAGAGGTCCTCGTAGAGGCAATGAGGGGACTCGTATCTCGTCAAGGAAGCAAACGGAATTGACGATGAAGTGCGTCGTCGGCAGAGTTAGGGAGGTAGAAATGAGGTCGGCGTGGTGGTGCAGGTACTAGGAGCATTGGCAGCACTGGTAGTCAGTCACGTCTCGAGTTTCTCGGGATGCGCCCAGATGATTTCTGCATGGGTGGGAGTAAAAGTCAAGACTGCAAGTGGGCGACGAGGGTCAATGAGGGAACTCCACAGGCGGGGGGGGTTTCCTTTGATGGTTGCGGCGGGCGTGGGCTGGTTCCAGGCTTTGCAGCTATTACTGTAAGTTATCAGTTGATCCCACCCAGTCTCCCAGCTGGGTTTCGGGCGTGGGAAGTGAATGGGCGGCAGCACAATTGGTGGGCATGGGTGGCCACGGAGGGGCAGCGTGGGTGGTCTCACAGGGGTGGGGACACCCTTGGAGGGGTGGGAGTCACCACCGAGGCGCCGAGGGGCTTCGCTTCCTGCTACGGGTTTGGCTCCTGCATGACGGCCACTACTGCCACTGATAACTCACTGCCTGTCCCAGGTTGCGCAGGTAAGGAATACGATTGGCAATCGCTTCCACAGCTTGCCAGTGTGCATCACAATATAGTATAGATAGCATAATGATTATTATTATTATTGGGGATGCGTAGGCACTGCCGAGTCCTTGCTCTGGAGTTCATGTTATGATCTAGCACTACCTACCCTCAAACATAATCTGTACTCCATGGTGCCCCTCCCATTTCGTCAGTATGCCCCGGGGGCTACAGGTAGGCAGGATGCCTAGTCTAGGAACAGCTGACTGCCTGCCCCAGTACGATTCACCTACGTGAGGTACAAAGGTAACTTGGGCATCGACTTATTACTTAGGTAGGGACGGATTAGGCCTACCGGGCGAAAGGTAATCAAACTTTAGTATGGCAGACTGGCAGCACTCCCTCCAGAACGAACTTGGTGGGGTGAAGATTGAAAATTTCAACGCTGACAAGCCGGCTTCCGAGATGAGAATGAGTCGTCGACAAGTTTGACGCTTGAAACGCGACATATCTAAGCATTGGACCTGGATACTCCATACATTGTGGACTCTGGAGAAATCTATACAGATTGCAAGAACCGAGTACCTTGGTCGTTAGAGTAGTGCCGCACATTCGGTATCTGTTGGAACTTGGGACTGGCCCCAACCGGCTGGGTGTATTTTCTCGCTGAACTATTATCATTTATCAAAGGGGACCCAAGCGAAGGACATCAAGTCATGATAATTACGGAGTAGAGGGAGTCCCAGAATTGCCCTCCATGGCAACCGACATGGGCTCGTCGTTCATTCTTCGCCCCCTGTCTCAAATCCGGCTAATATTCAGATCTCGGGTGCTTCGTAATTGATAATAATAATTACTCGTACACATCTCGAACTGGAATTGTTTGACCGCCAAATCGAAGAAGGGAGAGGTTCTGAGGCCTGAGACGCCCGACCCAACCCACTACAAGGTCGACAGGGTCGTCAGGTCCAACACCAATTGGTCCCTAGTGCACGACACACCACCTCGCTTTTACAGAGTAACTCAACCTCAACTGAACTTTGACAAAAGGTCCTTCGAGTACTTGTTCCTCAAGGCTTGATGATATTTTGGAATCAATAGCGACCTTTCCCTCCCTCCCATCTCTACCACCAAACTTTCTTCTATCCATATCCTATCTATTCGGCATGTCAGCCTCAAAGCCCAAAGCGCTGCCTAAGCACTCCAAGGGTAAGAAGAAATCAGAACAGGTAGGGATTCAATGCGACGCACGAAACTTCTGTAGCACTCATTAGGAAACGTAGGTCTTGGACACAGCCGACGACTTTCAACAAGGTTGGTTGCGCTGCTGATTTCCATTGCCCGAATTTGTATTGATCATGACCGCAGCTGGGGTCGAATTGGAAGAAGCTGCCGGGAAATGGAGGGCGGGCGATGCTGTCAAGTCCATGCGCTTCTTCACCAGGGCAGTTGAGACCTACGATCAAGGGCTCCGAAAATTTCCTACTAGCCTTGATCTGGCATACAACAAGTTAGTCTTCGAAATTGCCTTCGGATCTCCTATCAAGCTGACTTCACCATCTCAAGGGCACGTGTTCTTCTGGAGGTTGCAACCCACCCCATCTTGGTCGGCCAGCTGCAGACTTCGGTGCTTGAAGCCCTACAACGAGCATTGGAGGCACATCGATATGCACTAGATTTGGATCAAGACAACACCGACACTCTCTTCAACGCAGCCCAGGTCCTGACCGGTATAGCCGAGCTACACGCCAGGGACGGTGCAGATCAGGAGGCCTTGCAAACACTTGAGCAGGCCCTAGAACTTCAGACTCGCTGCCTTGCTCTCCAGGAACTCAAACTAGAGGAATCGCTTCAACAGCAAGCGACCCTTGAAGCACAGGCCGACCGGGACGTGGCAGCCCAGAGCCTCCCGAACTTGGATGGGCGAGAAGCGGCTTTATCAACGGCGGCCCATGCCAGCGAAGATCAATGGTTTTCTATTGTAGAGCCTGTCACCAACGACACACTGATTGATACTATTCTAGCACAGCTGGGGACTTTGACCACCCTCTGCAGTATCCTTTCCTCCTTATCAACCTCTTCCTTATCAAGCAGCCTTGCTTGGGTTGAAGAATTCTCAACTAAGCTCATCAAAACGAAGCTTCCTCTCCTCCTGCAGGAAGCGACTCCAGACCGGGTGCAAGAAGTTGCATTGACTCGGGCTGTGTTCATCTCAAACTTGCTCGAGGCTGGCTACCTAATGGGGTCCATTGATGTCGAAACATACAAGAGAGAACGAGATGACGCTTTCAAATCAGAAGAGCTTGGCCTTGACGCGTCTTTTGCAGCTCTCTCTGCAAATGCCAGTAGCCTAATATCATTCAGCTCTGCTATCAAGGAGCGTGAACAACCATTGATCGCCTCGTACGCACCCCAGAGCTGGACTGCGCTGTCAACCGCAATTACGAATTTAGCTGCAGCATCCAAAATTTCGGAGCCCATCCCCGATGAGATAGCTGAGACGCATTTACTGCGCGGCAACTGCTCTTTATTACAGTACCAGCTTGGCCAGCCACCTGTGTCATACCAAATGGCTACGAAAAACGCGGCCCAGCTTTTGAAGAACGCAGACGTGTTCTACCGCAATGCAAGCAAACTTTTCCAGGATGGCCAGCAGAAGGCCATTTCTCAGTTTAGGGCGAGTATTGCTCAATCTTTACAGGAGGGAAATGACGGAGCCACTGCTGGACACGCAGCTGGTCAACAAAATGGCCAGGCCTGGGTTGATAATCAGCTTGATGATATGGCAGAGGAAGGGCTCATCAGCCTTGCTCCGTGATGAAGGATGGAAGATGCAGGGGGTGGCACTTCAGAGCCGAAAGCCAGACACAGTAAGTCGGAAAGGCCGTTGTTGGCAAAGGCGGCACACAAGTGACCAAGTAATTACTATGTGTGCATGTCCAGTGAATGAGGCCTGCCGCCTAGCTCTTTGGATACGGGCAAAATTCACTGTCGCAGGGCACTACTTACTGTAAGTCCACAAACACGCACACCTAGGTAGTTATGACCCATCCTGCTCGAGAAACACCGCAAATTTTCTCTCCATAGGCGTTAGAGATGGAGATGAACGCCACCCCTGCTCATATTAGGCAGGCTCGTGGTTGCCCCGGAACCAACAGCATTTACAGAGACGAATTCGTCAACGTGCAACGTCTCTACCGAGACTGCAAGTACAAGCAATGCGCAACTCTGTGTGAGGATCTCCTGGGTCTGAAGGTGAGTCTAGCCCTATGATTTCCTTTCCTGTAAGGTTATCGCGATCAGCCATGGACTTGAACGACAATGACATTTATTCAATGCAGTTGCATCCATTGCACGAAGGCTTTCTCTGGTACTACCACGCCACTTGCTACGAGTGTATGGGGCTGGCCGCCCACAAATTCTCCAGGAACAAACTTCATTTCCTAGACCTTGCGAGGGACGGGCTTGATACAACCTTGAGAGTGCTTCCATCCGCTTACGCAACCTCCGCTCGCGGCTGTTATGAGGAACATGAAGCCTCGCCTCTCGCCTCGACCATCCCTACGAAAGCTGCACCATACCGCTACAACATCTTCTCCCAACCAGAATCTCCTTGCACATGGCCTTCTACAGATGTTACCTCAACTTGTCCAGACAGTATCTACTCTGTCAAGACCTGCACATCGGAAGCACCGTCTGATCCTGACGCAAAAGAAAGCTCCAGCCCGAACCATACCTGCATGGCATTACTCACGCCCACAAAACAAGAGCATGCGCCAAGTTCAACTCCACCGGTGATTCTAGGCTCGTCCCATAAAGACCGCCTGCTCAAAAGCCTTAGCACAATGCATACGTTAGCGGAGGGCCTCGTTCCTTCGCCACTGTTCAGTCGTTCAAGGAAAATCACTGCTGGCACCGCTGAGGATGTTAATGGTGGATGCGACAGCTCATCTCGGCCCTTGCCACCATTGCCGTTCAATCACACGATGAAGTTCCAGATTCAAGGCAACCGAATCGTCCAAATCCCCGACTCGACCACCCCTGTGCGCAAGACAGCGGTGCAGACTCTCATTAGCATCTTTGAAGGTACCCTTCCACTGTCGCTTTCTCCATCATTGTCTGACTCTGCCTGGTCGCCTTCTCCACTCACACCAAGGTTCACACAGATCAAAGAAGCCTTCAGTCCGGACCCCGCCAACGACCACCTCGAGGCGTACCTCGACTCTACCGACCTCAGCCACTACAATGCGAGCCTAGCCGAATTCCGGCACCAGTTGCGGAAACAAATATCCTTCGTCAATGAGCAGATCCACCTAGTCCAGGCTGCGCAGGCGGAACACTCCAGATCCAAAGTCTTGACTCAAAATCGTCTCGCGAGCTTCTGGTCCTTCGAACAGGCCCCCGCCCCCAGCTCCGATTTCCCAGCAAGATCAGCAGATGGCCGAGTCATCGAGGATGCAAGGGCTGTTGCCAAGAAAGCTCGCATCGAAAAGCTACGCCTCAATGGATGGGCGGTGTCCAAAGAACGTCACGGCTTCAAAGGAGAGCAATACTACGAGAATCTCAGACGGGTCGCTGAGCGTGAGCTCAACATCTGTAATGGGTTGCATGCTCAAATTGCGAGTTTGAATGTGCACCGGCCTTCTAATTGATACATCCGATGGCACGGATTGCAGTGTTCGATGTTACCGTCATTCACCGATTCGCTGTCCAGTGTCCACTCCTTTTACCAATTCCAACTCGCAACCCAAGGATGGGTGATCAAAGATTGGGGGGTGAGCCTAGCTATCCAGCTGTCAACGGAGCTCTCTGACCTGACACGGCAGAACCTGTATAACCAACTGTAAATGTGCCAGTTCGAAGTGAGAGAACCATACAATAACAAGCAGAATCAGTCAGGCTAGATAAAGGAAGAGGTGAACAAGACTCCATGGGCACCGTGTTGAACTACCCTCGACAACGAGAAATATTCCCCGTTGGAACCCGGCTCTCCAACTCAGCTCGCGCAGCCACAGACGTTGATGAAGGTGTGAATTCGAACCAAGCCCGCAAAAAGCAATAAAAGCACCTAAGTGGGTAATGAAAATTCGGGCACGAGCAGGGCAAGGCCAAAAAAAAATTACGAGTACAGGTTCTCAAAGACACACGCCATGTAACGCAGGCGTGCAATCCATGGCGCTGTCAGCCTCAGAAGGCTTGGGTGGCAACTTATAAGAAGATATTGCTTTTTCCATTGGGGCCCCCTGCGGCCTCGTCCCCCCCATGCTCTTCTCCCTCCTGCACTCCACTACGAGAACCTACTTAGCTAGTTAAGTAAATAACTAGAACTTACCAGAAGGACCGACCCCCTTGTCCCCATATTTATGATATCTATGTACCCCCGGTCGATCTTTCACCTAATTACGAGCACTCGAAAGGGAGCAGTGGCGGGTCCGCCTCGCAACTACATAGTTGCAACCTGACTCGTACCAGTTTGCTACTTAGTCCACCGGCAGCTTTCAACTTAAAGAATCAGTAGTTATTAGTATTCTGGTCACTGACACCTCCTCCCTCAAAGCTGGAGGCATTTTGTTCTGGCCGCGCCGTTCGTTGGATTTGATTTTGCTGTGCTCGTCATTACTCTTACTCGTACTCGTGCTCGTTCGTAGTGGTTGATCATGGAACCCCCATATTGTAATAATTATTATCCATCCCTCCCTCCCCTCCGCTTCTAATAGTTAATAACAATAGGAAGTGCCCCCAAAACCCGGAGGGTGGATCATCCAGTAAAGTGGCGGGCGGACGACGAAGCCAAAGTTCCCTGACTGACTGACTGACTGACTGACTGACTAGCTGTGGTGGAAAATGACAACCAGGAACTCGGACGGAAAGCATTCCCGAAAGGAAAAAAACAATCAATATTACCTACAATGCGCTTGGCACTGAGACCGACGTACTTAGGCACCCTACTTAGTTACTTCTTCGAGTCGTTGGCCCCGTCTCTTCAGGCCACCTCGTTGCGGGGCAATTTGTAAAGTGAGGTGATGATGATATCGGGTGTCATAAGTTTTTTCTGTGACTTGCTGAATACATACGATGTGCCTCTTTGGGGGGGGGCAGGGGGAGGGGAGATGGGATCGATAATATTTACGGGGTAGTGTATTCTTGTGAAAGAAGGATAAGGGATACATACATACAGCCAACACCGGTACGTAGCCTTGACGGGTCATGTGCACGAGGCTCGCCCGCAAAGGGGGCTGGTTGGTCAGAGGAATTACAGTAGGAGATTGAACGAGCCGGCATGGCGGACTTGTCACGAGCTAGGCATCTCCATGTGCAGGGCCCCTCGGCCGTCTGAAGAGGTGTATGTAGGGACTACGATACAGAGCACACTCAGTGCTCAGTACTACTTGACTATTCTAACTACCAAGGCAATCTACCAAGGTACGGAGTACTCGGATTTATCAACAATTTGGGCCTATAAACAGAGCGGGAGCTGAGCCAACGACAATGGAAGCAGAGAAACAGGTCCAGCACAGCAGGAAGACCATATGAGCAAGAAGGATCATGATGAGAAGATAGTTATTCTTTATGTGATTTGGTATTGGAGATCAGAGTCATTACAATGACTTGCCCATGCTTGCGACTCCTGCTTTTGCATAACGATACCTCATACCTTAAACCATGGATCAAGTAGAAATTTGGTTTTCATGAAAAACGTATTGAGCTCTTTCGCCTTCTTATAGTACTGTGATTGAAACAATCTTCCGGCTCTGGCCTTCCCATCTTCAGCGGCTCCCCCAGGTGCTTACGCTTCATTTCTTGAAGGCAGCAGATAATAAAGTTGTTCATTGCATCATCAAATAACCCAATCGCCCGCACATCCCGGCCAAAACTAACACACCGCTCTCAACACCTCGCATCTGTTTTTTTTGATCGAATTTTCGAAGATGGGTGGAGTAGTGAAAAAGGAAAATAAAATCGCTTTCCGACTTGATAAAATATACAGTTGGCCAGTAGAACTATCTTACACTGGCCTTCCCATTATTCCTCTAGTTGCCTAGGGCTTTGGTGTCCATGTTAAAGTCAAACATGTCATTCTCCCACTGCTCATTAAACATTGGATCGTTGTCGAGGGTGGCAAATGCTTCAGGTTCACTTGGGAACAATGTGGCATTTGCTGCGGCCGGGTTGGAGAAGGCACTGGAGCCTTCCCCAGAGAACAGCGAAAAGTCGCCCTGTGGGAAATCATAGTCATTGCTCATCATTGGGTCATCACCGAATGATTGGCCGGAGGGACCAGCGATCATAGGGGAGTAGTCGGAGATAGATGGATTGCGTGAATGTGCCTGCAAGAACGATCCCGGGGTTGGGAGGCCAGTGCTCCAGAGTGTGGGATTAGTGCAGTCCATTGTGATATCCATATGAGCACTGTATGGAGATGGCTCCGTGATGTTGCTGTATGCAGGCGTAATGGGTGTACCCATCATGTGAGGGGTGATTGGAGTGGTGTTGGTGGGCGAGATGTAGGCCTGAGCAGGATTTTGGTAGCTTCCGGAGAAAGAATTGAAATCAAAATCGTCTCCTCCTTGAGCGTATTGCATGGGGCGACTAGCTCGGGGGAAAATGGGATTAGAGTAAGTGACGGGTGCCTGGGCAAAGGCATTGTCAAAATGGTTAAGTTGCTGATCAAATGGTGTCATAGAGGCACTTCCAGCAATGCTTCCAGCAATGGAGCTGGTGTCATCCCAAGTTCTAATCGACACCGCCGGACTGGGAGAAAAGTCGATGCTTGGGGTTTGAGGAGTTTGAGCTGGAGTCATCCTGGTCACGGACGAAGCGGCCTTGTCTTTACCCTTCGCGCGCTCGTAATGCCAGCCATGTTTCTTCTCCATGTGTTGTTTGCAATTCGATTCACGCTTTGTGCGGAACTCGCAGAACTCACACTTGAAAAACAGAGGGCTATCACTATGCTTGTCATTGTAGTGACGCTCTCGTTCCTTCTCGGTTGGTAGGCCGAGCTCATGATATTTGCAGTTTTGGTCCGGGCACTTGAAAGGGCGGGAGTGAGTCTTTTCGTGCTTTGCGAGGTCGCATTTTCGGGTGAAGATTTTCCCGCAAGAATTGTCGGAGCACTTCATCTCGATGATCTCAGGGATATATCCCTTCTTTCTGCGGGCCATCGACCTGGCGACATCTTCATCCAAGGCGGCACTGCTTTGTCTCTTGAGACCAGGGGTGGGTTCGTAAACCTGACCCGTCCGGAGCGAGATACCTTTGCCATTTTTCCAGCGGACGAGTTCAGCAAGGTGGCCGGTTTGATCGAGTCCACCTTCCAATGTGACCTCGTCATCAACTGAGTAAGCCATCTCGTCAGACTCTTCAGCAGATCCGGCCTGCTGAGCCGAGTTGGATGAACCTATATGGCTGGCTAGTCTGTTGACTTGCTGAACCAAGTCAAGGAAGTAGCCGTTGTTGTAAGGACGATCAGAGGCTCGTCGTTGCTCTGATTCAGAAAGGTGTTGGTAGGTATCGACAACAAGTTGGATGGTGAACTCTCCAAACGATCGATAGAGTTGAGTAGAGATAGCAAGTGTCTTGGTAGCTTTGTCAGACCAGAGAGATTGTTGTGAGGTCAAGGTGCTTACCAATGGTTGGAGGATGAGACTTTGTTCGAGGTCACGCAGGCATCTAACAGACTTGTTGGTCTTGGAGCCGAGAGCAGTGACAAGAGGATGAAGACGATCAAAACGAGACTCTTCGAGGATGGGGGTGATTATATATTCGTTGATCTTCTTTCTGGCGAAGTTGCTCAAAGGAAGATGGCGGGCTATAGGGCGTGTGATTGGTGGGGCGATGCTTTGAGTGACAGCAGATCGGTTGATGTCGTTGGAAGTCCTAGATGTAACTCGTTGCCGTGCAGAACGGAGCGTCGAGTCTGGAGAGTCAGCTTCTGTAAGGGAGAGGTTAATATCATCACACATCATCATGCAACGGGCAATCCAACCTTGAATCAAGTCTTGGACAAGACCGTCTTCTTCAGAGTTGTGTCCCACAACTTTCTCCACCGAGTCACTAATCGAGGTGCCCAACGCACTATCCCTATTCGACAATAGATCCAAAGCTCTTTCAAAGGACTTGGAAAGTCCCTTATCACTAGCAGGGCTGACGGAAGAGCCGAGCCCCTCGTCAGATGACAGTGAGACGCGACGAATGGGTAGTCGTTCGAAGTTCTGTGCTGATCGACGGCGTGTGGAAGCTTTCTTCCCACGGGCTCCAGAGAAGGTTTGTTCGAAGTCTGCGATGGACTGAGCGACGTCTTCCTTTTCAGATAGCCAGCTAGTGAGGGTAGATTGGGAGCATGTCGGAGAACGACGGGCCAAATGAGGGATGCTCAGAACTGGATCATCCTTGGTTGGTCGAGAGGATGAATAGTGGAATGTGGCACCTTTGGACAAGGACATCTTACGCAGAATGCATGCTGATGACTCCGGAGAGGCAGGAGGAGACTGGGGAAGATTTGTGGTGATGACTCGATGTGACCGGCGATGAGAAAAAGGAGTAGGAGGTGGTGGCATGGTTGAGGAAGACATGGTTGGTATTTGAGGAGTTGAAGCAGCCGAGAACAGATGCAGATGACACGCAAGGTGCTAGTCACAGGTTCAGCATGCGGGCTATTGGATGGCTTTGGAGAGTTCCCGTGGCTTATGACTCACCCGTACCAATGAATATCGTCCAAAACGCTTGAATAGAACGGAACCCCAATACTGATTTACTCACAGATGATATGCTCTTGGCTCCTTTGGTGTAGAATTGCAGGACTATTCTTTGCTAGTGCGGCAGACCTGCGTGGAGTGGTGGATATATTGTCCAAGTGAATCGGGCGCAAGGAATAGGTTGTTGTTGTCGGAAGAGGAGGATAGAAAGCCGGTTCGTCGTTGGTCGGGGGATCCAGTGAGGCTTTTCGGGCAGTGCTAGTGGATCAAAAGACAAATCCCTGTGTAGCAGTGGCCGGTGATAGGTTGGGTGGAGGGGTCAAGAAGTGCACAGGTGTTCGGTTGAGATATGGACCAAGGCACAAGTGTTTTCAGTTGATGATGGATGAGGAGATGATGAGATGAAGTTGAAGTTGGAAGGCGATGGCCAGTTGCGGGCGAAATGGGCACAACCTCAGGCCAAGTGGCAACAACTCAGAAGTATAGTGTTGGAGATTGTGGCCGAGTGGCCGGGTTGAGCAAGCACGAGGCAAAGGAGAGTGAGTGAGGGAGAGGATGGTGGAGGAAGAGGAATGATGAGTCGAAAGAGAGACGATGGTTGTGAGATGCGGCATCAGGCGCTGATGATGGATGTTTGAATCGACCTGTTGCCTAAAAACGCCAAGGCCCGAGCAGCATAGCGTGACAGGGTTCGCGTGGACGCCCTTACGGTACGGAGGACAGTTTTTACCCTGCCCCGTGCCATCTGCAACCCTCTGCCACCCGCCAAATTATGTCCGTCGGCTTCGCTGCGCTTCTCTGCGCCTGCAGCAAGTTGGAACTTTGTGGCGCGGGTGATACGCCAGATTATTGAAATGCTGAGGCTCCCCCTCTACATTTTTGGCGTGGCGCTCACCAAGCACCAGGTCTGTCCATCTTGTCTTTACATGTATGTACGTAACGAAACGGCGTCTCCAGACTTCCCAAGGTTCCAAGTTCCCAAGCTTCCCGCTCCCTGGTGCTGCTCGGCCACAACGTGCTCAGGTGTCGGCCGTAACGATGCTTTTGAGTCCGAACTGAACAACTGTCTGTCTCAACTTAAATTGAGCCTGCGCTCGCACATCTGTGTCCTATACTACACCGAGGACGGAGTACAACGCCTCGCCTCTACGATGGAATGAAACACAGCGTTTACTACCAGCTGAGATTTCGCCAAAAGTCACCAGTGATGCCGTCGTCACCCGAATTACAAAGGAATCGATGTGATTACGCATGTCCTGAAAATGTAGCCTGCAGCACTTGCAGACGAAATACCTACCGACTTGTACATTCAGACCATCGCCAGAAGACAGCTGACGACATATTACTAAACGGTTCCTGGAGTACCTGGCACCCTCCTGGGGCCTGCAGACTACTGCTTACCAAATAATACGGAAACAGATACAGATACAGATAGCACGAGCAGGATTGAACATGGGCCAGCTTTGGCTCCACTGCCACTACCAGTCCTGACTCCTGAGAGGCACTGTGCATTGCCGACAGAAATATGCTCTGATGATCGCACGGGAAATCAGCCTTGCGCAATGCCTTTCACCCACTCAAACCCACACAAATCCACTCTAAGTTTAGCAGTTCCCACAATCGTGCGTCACGTGCTCTAACCGGCCCAAAGACGTGCCGTTTCGAAAGTTAAAACGCAGAGTTATGCACGCGCTATCTCTGCTCTGGAGTCTCGGAGGGGAAATGCGAAAAAGCCCATGGGCCATCGGACGGCCACACGCTCAGAACCCGCCGTTACACGTTTTATTTCCGTGAAGACTCAAACCACCCACCCTGCCCTGGCCCCTGGCATTTTCAAAGTTTGGGCTCGCGACGTCATCTCAGGAGAGTGGGTGGCCTTAGAAGTCACTAGTGGGACTGTCCCTCGTCCTCCGCAGTTTGCTTGGGCAAGTCGCTTATCGTCCAGTCGTAGAGTTTTCAACGGTTCAACCTGTCTTCACCGGTTACTGGACTGTGACTTTCACGCCAATACTGAGACACCTGAAGCCCCCCCTGAAATTTCCACGCAGATGCAGAGACGCATTTACAGTAGCAAGGACAAAAGAACACCAAAGAATTGAATCATGCAGGAGGGGTACCGAGGACAGAGTATTCAGTACTCCGTACTCCGTACCTCGTCTGGATACGGTGGCCACCACAGAACCCCTACAGAATCACCCGCCAGGATCCGCGAAAAGCTTGGTTCGTTCTATCTTTTGCACTGCCGCAAATGGTTCTGTCCCCCTGCCCACTGGCCGTTATCAACCACCAGATTCCCAGGTTCATAGGGCTCACAGAATCACAGCCCGCCCTCCGTTGAATCTTGAGTTCGTTTCTGACACACCCAATCAACCACAGCCTATCAATTGCTCCACTGCCGGAAGTTCTGGGACGAGGTGCCGGTTCCTCTTTCTTTTGGGTGACTCATGGCTGTGCTTCTGACCAGAACCATCCTGCCTCGTATTCTGGCCCAATCATACCCCCTCGTATTTTGCAAAGCCTCTGTAATATTTCCTGAAGCCCAATCAGTCCTCACCAGGGCGTTGCGGATGATCCTGAGGTGCTGCGAACTCGAATTGAAACCGGGAGGTTCAAACCACGTGCAGGTCGGGATGCTACCTAGATACGCAAACAAACTCGTACCTGCAGTCGTGGGTGGTATTGTGACTTTCTTTTATTTTTTGTTATTTCCAGAAACGGACTATCTCCTCATCCATCCTCCAATGCCCAAAATGCCTCCATCTTCGGCTTCACTATCCATGCTCCAAGTACGCCGGGGCTGGAAGGCCAAGTCCGATTGATATCCTGCCTCGAACATTTCTATCCCAGCCCAACCAATCATCGCCGCGTTGTCGGTACACAGTTCCACGGGTGGGAAGTTCAGGACAACGTGTCCCATATTCCTCCTGTCCAGTGTTCGTCGTAGATGAAAGCGCAAGAAGTCGTTCGCTGCAACTCCTCCACTCACGACGAGCGTAGATAGTTCAACGCCACGATCCCGAAGCATTTCTAGTGCAATGATAATTCGGGATCCCAGACTGTCAAAGGCTGCTCCGATGGCCATTCTTGCTAGCATCACTCGCTCTTCCTCACACAAGCTCCGTTCCTGCTGATCTTCTGACTGGCTGCTCACAATCTTTCTCACCGTGCTTGATATGCCGCCAAAAGTGAACGCCAACTCTCGGTTGCGAACCATTGGAGTAGGAATCTTCCATCCGAACTTGGTCAGAGGCTTGTCAATCTCCTCACTCCTTGACCGAGGGACCTGCCAATCCTCATAGTCGTACTTTCCAAAAGCATATTCCGAAAGGTACTTGGCATATCCCGTGTCTGGCAAGCTGTCCAGTACATGCTTGGGTAAGATCATTCGCCCACACTTGTCCAATTCATCCCCAATGGCATTGTCCCTTGTTGTCGCTATTATCTTGTGCTCAACCAAACCCTTTGAGTAGACGAGCATAGTATGACCTCCACTAACCAGCAGCGTAAGAAATGGGAATGCAGGTTTGATCGAGTCCCCTCGCTCCCGCACCTCATGCTTGATTGCATCCGCCAGCCTCGAGGTGAGAGCATGTCCCTGCATGTGATGAACTCCCACGATCGGTATCTGCCACGCTGTTGCCAGTCCCTTTGCTGTGTTCACTCCGACCCCCAGGTTAGCCTGCATTCCAGGTCCGCGCGTAACAGAGACAAAATCAGGTTTTCGTCTGCATTCTCCATTTTGGAGGTGTAATACCTTCGAGTCGTGAGTCCCAACTGCAACAGGTGGGAGGGACGCCAGAGACTTGTCTACGAGCCTGGATAAGTGCTCTTGATGACTAGTTAATGCTTCCGTGGGCACAATCCCACCCTTGCCAGTATTTTTATGGGTAACTCTCTCGTTCAAGTGTATATTTGTCACTGTCCTTTCATTTTCCCTCTCTTTCGCCAGGATAGCCACGCAAGTGTCGTCGCAGGAGGATTCAATCGCCAGCGTCAGGAGATTGCGGCGCAGGCGCGATGGGCGAGTCGATCGGGGCCATAGTGCGGTGCATTGCTTTACACGCACGCAGGTATATAGCATCGGCAGAACGAATGAATGAATAGATACGTTCTCGACCTCAGCTGCATCTCATCAATGCATTCACAAAATTAGGTATGTACTGTATGGAGTACAGAGCGGCACCACCGACAATTGGAAATCTTAGTTCGGGGCACAACGACTTTTGTGCACTTTACTACTCTGGAGTATTTTGGCGATCGTGCAAGCCTCGCGGTTTATGATATGTACGTACACCGACTGGTATGGTACCAGCACCCTTTGCTCGTACAAGTGCGGCGTTTAGTCTTTCTCTGGCACAATGGCTAGGTCCCCAATACGTTGTTTATCGGGTTTCTTGAAAGTTATTGAGATACTCCTTATTTGAACTTGGGTACATGACATCAAAACTCATTCCCGATATGCCATCGACTACCCAGGTAGTACCTAGTTGGAACCGAGTAGGTACCTACATATCAGTCCAATGGACAATATTTCACTCAAACCTTTCAAGTCTTATTGACAAACATGAGCAAATCTTCGAAATTGAAGAGTGGATGGGATTTGCCAATTCTTCTTATTCGCCATGGAGCGACCGTTTCCTGCCAAGAAACCCCGACAGACCCTATTATCCTTTTCGACAATTGACAATTCACACACCGAAGGGTTTCACACCAGTAAACGGCGACGAGTCGGGAATGATGGATGCAGACCAACCTGCAGGATGTGCGTGAGAGTCGATGTCGATCACGAAGGACATGGGCCCAGGAATCCCATACCAACCGACTCAGTGCAATCCACTCAACCAACGCGTAAACCCGCCCCTGTGTTGCCAATGGACTTATGGGATCGTCTCCTTGGTGGAATTGGGGCCTTTGGCCTTGAAGAATTTTCAACTCGTCTGCCGCGATTGGGCAGTCCTTGGTGCCGGAAGATTGTTCTCTACTCTATATCTCAACGACTACTCCAAACCTTGGTCGGGCTTGATCAGCTTTTCCGAATCCACTCACGCAAGGCTGGTTGAAAAGATTTTATAGAGTCCAGTCGCACTTCTTGATGAATGCATACATACCGACGCTTGGGTATCGCGTTACCGACACCTGCTGAAAGGTCTGAAGCATTCAGAAGTTCTATGAATTCACGCCTAGTATCTGCAGACTTATCAAAGCGGAGCAGACTCTCATTGCCCATCGACCGAAATGATCTCGAATGCACTCTCTAAGCTCGTAAATTGCCACGAACTGGAAATTTCGGAAGACTACGACTTGGAGAATAGGTGGACGGATCCTCATCTTGTGGGTCGACTTCAGAATGACAATACTATTTTGTGCCACCCAAGCATTTGGGCCTTTCGCTCTCATTCGTGGCTAGGCATGAATCGTCTTAAGAATATTTTCGTCAGTCTAGATAGACTGCTCAACGCCGTTGAACAATCGCCCACGATCACTCATATGACGGTCGACCTAGATGCTGGCAATTTGTGTCTGCTTCTCGACAACCACTTGCATGATAGTTACCACAATGTACAACACTTCACATTGAGGCTGAATTCATTCCCGCTTTACGAAGAGATGACGAAAATACCCGAGCTCGTGTCAGCCCTGGCTGATTCATGCCTGTCAATTTACACCTGTCCTGGAATGTACAATCTCAACATTCAAGTTAGTTTCAAGAGCCCTAGCAGTGAGACTATTCGCTACCTCAAACGTCTTAAAACAACAATTGGAGCCTCAGGATCCTCAGACTGACAACTTCCCGGATTACCTATACGATCGTTTCGATGCTGCACAATATTTCCGACATGGGCGATTCAGCAGAGTAAGATCAGCGATCTGCCCCAAATTTTCTGGAGCATCCGCAGTGCTACGATCTATCCGATGCCTTTAATGCTTCCAAATTTGAGAGCACTACAACTTTCTAATGTTACTCTGGACATGAGGTGCCCACTTCAGATGGCGTGCGCGCAGTGGCGGCGTTCCAAGTCAAAGATAGCCATCCACATGAACGGCACGATAATCTTCTATGGCCTTACATCCCCTCTCTTTTTCGACTTGCTAGACCGGCTGGGTATTGAAATGCAATATGACCCGCTGAAAATCTTCCCTTACACCCATTTTCGGACGGAGGATGTGGTGCCCAGCCTTCATTATACATTGGAATGTTTGCGATTGGAAAGCTGCCTGCCGTCGGTGTCATGGGCTGACACTTATAAGGAATCACTACGCCTACCCAAGCCCCTGTCGAACTCCTGTAAGACACGTCTGCTGAGTTTTAGAACTCACTTATCGGATTTAAACGCTATAGTCCGGGGCTCTAAATTGTACACACTGGGACCTTACCCTGGGACCTTACCCTGAAGGACGGATACCATTGACATGCCAAATTTGCATGGGGGAACTCGATACTGTCTGTGAATGGGTGCTAAACGACCGCAGAGCGGATACGATCCAAAGTCACGCTCAACAATTGTTCCAATTCTCACGTCAAGCATTGATATGTGCTGGCGTGAAACTGTGTTTGAACGTGATCTTTTCCGAGGTGTTCACACACTGGAATGCGAACTCTTGCCCTGTCATGGAAGCATCAAGGATCGGCATCTTTTGGAAGGTTTCGAGATCGAACACCTCGGTCTTGATGTGAGTGAAACCAGAGTAAGAATCGAGATACTGCTTGAGGAGGAATATTATGAAGATGTTGAGCGACTGTATCCATTCGAGATGGAGCTTCTCGATTTCAATACGATCGAAGCAAGGCTTCAACGGGAAAACGATTTATCGCATCTATCGTTACTAGATTATTCCCCACAATACTTTGGTTTCGAAGTGGTCGAATCCAGAAATGACGAGGAGTTTCCGCTAGAGGAGGAGCGTCTACTACCTGAGGTGGAGCTAATTCTTGAACTAGAGCAACTCCTTGAAGAGCAACTGCTGCTCTAAGAGGAGCCACTGCTTGGTTAGAAGCAGCACTGGGATCAGTAAATGCTGTCGCAGTTCGTGACCGACCGGTAGGTCGCCCGCCCAAGAATTCAGAGCATATAGGGCACTGTCACCAGGCAACTGGAGGATACAAGGCATGGCTCCTTTCAAACTACTCAGTGTCCTTATTCTTTTAGCTACAACTGTATGTCCGCACCAAAAGACCTCATGCAAATGCGAAAACGGAGCTTTGCCAATTATGAAGCCGGGAACAAAGTTCCGCGACTCTTACCACGTACGCGGCTGGAATACAGTCCCTGAGGCTCTTCACCATCGCTGGTATTCAGTTTCGTAGACCAATCTCGACCTTTGACCCTCTTTTCCGGTATTAAGTTCTCATGTCTTCAGAAGTCAACAAGTGTCTCTTGTTAGAGCCAGACCGCCCACCCAAAACAGGGCAATGGTATTAGTAAGCAGGGTTCCCCTTTAACCGCAGCCTTGCCCCACAGCCCACGGGATGGTCTGCCATGGGGAGCCATCTCGCTAACTAAACGTCAACAAACGCGCGCGCAGAGACCTGAATTATTGATAGCCCAGACACTCGGTGCCGCGAGCATGCCAAAAATTGCCAAAACAAAGTGACATATCATTTGGTGTCGAAGGAGCGGGCACCCAAACGGGTGGGGTTTCGAGATCACTGGTTTATCCTGAAGCTAAGCGGAATGTTCATAAGACCCGACCCGTACGCATTAATTTCATATGTAACACACACCTAGCTCAAGTTGATGAATATTATCCAAAGACACCTCACAAAGCACGGGACATGCGCATTTCCATTCGTCCTACCAACGCAGACGCCGTGGAAGGTGGTGCATACCCTCGGATTTGTTCTAGATGCGGCTAGCGGGCCCGCGTCCGGCACCAGGTGTGGAACCAACATTATTAATTGCTTCTGAGCAGCGTTTCGAGTGGGAAAGGTATATCAAGTGCCCCGTACTTGACATGTCCCCAGCAAGGAGGAGGAGGAACACAGGCATATGCATGCCGGCATCGATCATCGCATTCTTGAAAAGAGGCTCACCCCAACAAGCCTTTTTTGTAGCTGCCAATTTCATCTTGTCTGATGGCACCACGCACGGTCCTAGTGACAGGAGCCAACGGCTTCCTGGGTAGTGCCGTGGCGAGGATCTTCGCGATATCGGGATGGCAGACGTATGGGCTGATACGGGATGCGAAGCACGCTCCGGGACTCTTGAAGGATGAAATTATACCTGTGGTTGGGTCCGCGGCGGAGGCATCCTGGGTCGCGGGCCTGCCGGCGCTGGACGTGGTAGCATCTACGACCGAAGACATCGTCAACTACGTCGGCCATTTCAACGACTCCATCAATCTATTCAAGACCATAGCAGCCAGATGCCGCGAGCTCCAGGGGCCGCAAGCACGGCCGCTGGTGATCTTCACCAGCGGATGCAAGGACTACGGGACGACACCGTTCGACGGGGACCCAGGCCTGCAACCGCACACGGAAGAGTCGCCGCTCGAGGGACCTCCGCAAGTGGCGGTGCGCATGAAGAACTCCCTGACGATATTTTCGCACCGTGAAGAGTTCGACGCCGTGCTCACGCGCCCGACGACCTTCTACGGCCGCACGGGGACGTACTATGGGCCGATCTTCACGCTCGCACAACAAGCCAAAGACGCCGGCCTCTCGGAACTCACGCTCCCGTCCGTCCCCGGGAGCATCATGCATGGCACGCACGGCGATGACGTCGCGTCCGCGTACGTCGCGATCGCAACCAGTCCTCGAGAGAGTGTGACGGGCGAAGTCTTCAATATCTCGAGCTGTCGCTACGAAACGGCCGGCGAGGTCGGCGCGGCGATCGAGAAGTCCTACGGGTTGAAGGTCAATTGGTCGGGAAAGATGCTCTCCTTCGACCAACCGGGCGTCGATTTTGTGCATTTCCTGTTTGCGTTCTCGCAGTGGGTTGGCAGCGAGAAGATTCGGAGGGTGACTGGCTGGACGGACAAGAAACCGCTGTTCACAGAGATGTTTGACGTGTATAGATTGAGCTATGAGGCGTACCTTCGAGAGGGCGATTCTCAGATTGTGACCATGCGGGCGAGGGTGGCGGGTGGGAAATTCATTTCTTCGGAGGAGTGATATCGCCGAAAATAGAAAGGCAGGTTCTCCATGGATGGGGGGATCTTGAATGGAGACGATAGGACTTGGTGAAGGCGGGTTTGTCGCTTGAAGATCCGTCACAAAACGAAGCTGGAATAACAGTAGCATGCTCATTAACATTAATCTGAGACACTTGTGAGGCTCTGATAGCCACTTATTCGCCTGGTTTCAACGCTATTTCAACGCCTGATTCCTACTACCTAGCCAGAGCATCAGCAGCAGCCAGCGCCTCTTTGATGACAGCCAACAACTCCTGTGTATCCTCGAGGCCCACACCAATACGAACCTGCTCATTAACAAGGCCGTACTTGGCCGCCCATTCCAGTTCCTTGCCGTAGATGGCGATCGTATAGCCCATGCTTAATGACAAGTGCGCGCCGAAATGCGGGCCCTGATGCAGATTTAGATTATCGTAGAAGGCAATCGTCGCGTCTAAAGCGTCGAATTCAACGCTCAAAAGTGATCCGTATCCTGGTTTGAACTCCGGCGTTGTCTGGCGCATAAACGGCTTGTAGTTTTCCAACGAAGCTGACACAGTAGGGTAATAGACCTTCTTGAGGCGGCTATTTGGGCTCGCCACTTGGGTCTGCAGGTATTCGACGACGCGTTCAGCATTATTGTTGAGCACCGCCGAGCGCTCCAGGTAGTTGCGGCTGTTTTGCTCCAGCTTTTTTGCATCTCCAGCAAAGAAGTTGTTGACATATTGATTGGTGAACAGCTCTTTCAACTCCTCGTACCGCTTGGATGAAGGATTTAACACCGCGCTGGCGGCCATTACGTCTGCATAGCCGCTGAACGCTTTTGTCAGTGAGGAAATCACGATGTCAGCGACGCCGAGGACATCCACGCTGGAGAAACTGCCGATCGTCTCGTCAATGATAAGCAAAACGCCGTACTTGTCGGCCAGCGCCCGTAGTCGAAACAGATCCGGGGTCACGAGTAATGGGTTGGATGGGAACTCAGCCCAGATGGCCTGAGGAGGCTTGCCTTGTGCTGACAGCGCTGAGAGGTGCTGCTCAAGCTTGTCAATATCTTCGCTTGTTCCTAGGCCCAAGAACTCGTACCCTGGGCCGTAGTCCTCAAGGATATGAAGCGTTGAGTGGAAAGCAAACCCGAAAAGTACACTCGTAGAGTTGAACTTGTTGACCAGATATTGATGAACCCAGTAGATTGAAGCCATACCAGTCTGAAAAAGGTAGACATCATTCTCGCTGACTTTCTTTTCCCGCAATGGGCCCGCAGGAGCGCGTTCCAGAAGGCCTGCAATTCGCTGCCGCAGGGCGGCATGTTCAGGGCCATCAGGTGCTCTGATCAGCCTTGGGTCGTCGACTTGCGTTTCTGTGAGTTTATCTAAGTGCTTCAAAGTTTCTTCAGCCAGTCGTGAGGAGATTCCTGATCCAGCGTGAACCCAGAACCCATGTACCACACCACCAGCAGCTGGAGGAAAGAAAACCACAAACAGCGGGATCTGTACCATGAAAATCCGGATCGCGATCTGATCAGCTGGCACCGCGTCCTTGCCCCGGCCAGGAGCGGTAGAATATGCAACGGCACTTTCAGCCGTCTGAATCGAGGGGAAAATGAAACAAGCCTTCTCCTTCTCGCCCGCAAATTCAATGATCTTCGATGACAACCTGGCGATATCCGGATGAATCCAGAAGCGAGGGTACATACTAGTGAAAGAGCTCATAAGCACACGATCATGGTCTCGAAACCTCTCAAGAGATGTCCACTTCGGCACATGCGTTGTAATTGCATGCCGTGGGGCTGGCGGCAGAGCATGGCCAAACACGGTCTGGATCTTGGTTGACATGTCGGCCAATTGATCGAAGTTCGAATGTCAAAATTTAAAAGGAATGGCCTCGAAGCAGAATGTGGATGTTGACTCTTGGGATCATAAGCGTACGGAAGGGGGAATGAGCAAGTTTATATATAAATAACTGCGTGAACTTATTGTTGTGTGA
>Ga0105239_10002372_pt1 | contig 24021 bp, 16 predicted proteins | sample KBSC44metaG_FD_92761 | JGI IMG/M metagenome (GOLD analysis project Ga0105239, IMG submission 92761) | Corn rhizosphere microbial communities from Kellogg Biological Station, Michigan, USA - KBS C4-4 metaG | ecosystem: Host-associated > Plants > Roots > Rhizosphere > Soil | place: Michigan, USA...
TCATCATGAACACTTCAATACCTCGTATTCCTCCTCCTATTTATTTTCTTATAGGATTAATTGGGATGATACTGCTCAGTTCAGTTGTTCCAATCGGACGTTGGTTCTTTTGTAAAACGAAAAAAATATCAAGACGAGAACCAATAAAACAAGAGGACTTGCTTTATTAGTTTTAGCTTTACCTTTTCCAGTAACAACAGTTTCAAGTTTTAACAAAATGACAGATAACAAAAAGTTTGACGTAATCATAGTTGGCGGAAGCTATGCAGGACTTTCGGCAGCAATGGCGCTGGGACGAGCATTAAGAAATGTTTTAATCATTGATAGCGGCTTGCCTTGTAACCGACAAACACCTCATTCACATAACTTTATTACGCAAGACGGAGAAAAACCAAACGTTATCGCGGAAAAAGCAAAAAAAGAGGTGTTGAAATACGACACAGTAAAATTCTTAACTGACCTTGCCGTTAGCGGAACGAAAACCGATAAAGGATTTGAGATTTCAACTCAATCAGGAAAATTATTCTCAGCTAAAAAACTCGTTTTTGCAACAGGCTTAAAAGACAAAATGCTAAACATTGATGGATTTTCTGAATGTTGGGGAATTACAGTAATTCATTGTCCCTATTGCCACGGATATGAAGTAAAGAATCAAAAAACAGGGATTTTGGCAAATGGGTATCCTGCATTTCATTTGGCTCGACTCATTCGTAACTGGACAAAGGATTTAACCATATTCACCAATGGAAAATCGGAATTGACACAAGAGCAAACCGACGAAATCAAAAGACAGAATATTTCAATAGTTGAAAAGGAAATTAACTCATTGAAACACAAAAACGGAGTAGTTGAAGAAATAGTTTTTTCAGACAATTCAACTTTTGAACTAAAAGCTATCTATTCAAGACCTCCTTTTGAACAACATTGTAAAATCCCCGAATTATTGGGTTGTGAATTGACAGAACAGGGACTTATCAAAGTAGATGCATTTCAGAAAACAACAGTAGATAATATATTTGCTTGTGGAGACAATACCAATCCTATTCGTGCTGTATCATATGCTGTATCAACAGGGAATAATACGGGAGTATTATTAAATAACGCAATGACAGAAGAAGAATTTTTAAAATGACAATAAAAGCTGATATAACTCAGCCCATACACCTGGTTTAATACACTGCCTGGAGTTCCTGACTGGCATTTAGCACCGTCCACGATGCGGATGGTTTTCCATGGAAGATCTCTGCATGACCTCCCATCACTGATGCTAGACCCCAAACGAAATGGTGGAAAATCGCACCGGGATCTGATCGAACATATGAACACCGACCTGGTTAGGTGGGCCTGGCCTCAGGGCGAAGGCAGGAAGAAGCCTCCGTTGAGTTATGAGGATTTTACAACCAAATTCAAACTTTGGCTCGAAAAGGGTGCAGTAGCGCCTGTGGAAGAAGCAAAATAGGTATCAATATGGTGGAAAATTTGTCGTTTATACATTAAAGTCAGGTTCGGGAGAAAATCGACTTTATAAAAAAGCCTCATAGCGTATTGGTAAACAATATTCTATGAGGCCAAGCGGAGAGGGAGGGATTCGAACCCTCGATACAAGTTTAAGCTCGTATAACGGTTTAGCAAACCGGCCCTTTCGGCCACTCAGGCACCTCTCCGAAGGGACCATTCCGCCTGAACCGGGGGTTGACCCGGCTTTCGAAATGGGAGGCAAAAATAAAGATTTATTGCGGTTTGGCCCAAAATGGGGGCGGATTTTTTGTTTTTTGGCGGGTCCCCGGGCGGGAAATGGGCCGCGCGGGCGCGGGGCGAAAGAAAAAACCCATCCCGGGAGGGGGATGGGCAATGTATCCTTGGGTCTATAAGCAAAGGCGGTGTTACATGGCGGCATTACATGGCGGCGAGCTGGACCTTCTGTTGCAGTTCCATGACGTTCTCGCGGAAGAGGCTGTCCGTGTCCATCAGATCTTTTACGGTCTGGCAGGAGTGGATGACGGTGGTGTGGTCACGGCCGCCGAAGTGTTCGCCGATGGTCTTGAGGGAATTTTTGGTGAAGGCTTTGGCCAGGTACATAGTGATCTGCCTCGCCTGAACGATCTCTCGCTTGCGTGTTTTCTGCAGTAATTTATCATAAGAGACATCGAAATACTCACATACCATGCGCTGTATGGTTTCGATAGTAATTTCCTTACTGCTAGTTTTCACGAAATTACGGAGCACCTTTTTTGCCAATTCCAGGTCTATTTCCCTCTTATTCAGCGAAGATTGTGCCAAAAGAGAGATCAACGCCCCTTCGAGCTCGCGTACGTTCGTGTTGATATTATAGGCAAGATACTTGACTACTTCCTTGGGCATTTCGAGGCCGTCATTCTTCATCTTCCGCTCGAGGATGTCGATGCGAACATCGTAGTCGGGGATCTGGAGGTCGGCGCTAAGGCCCCAGCGGAACCGGCTGAGGAGACGCTCCTGCAGACCGTCGAGATCCTTTGGCGGCTTGTCGGAGGAAAGGATCAGCTGCTTGCCGGACTGATGAAGATGGTTGAAGATGGCGAAAAAGGCATCCTGGGATTTTTCGGCCCGGTTGAAGAACTGAACGTCGTCGATGATCAGGACGTCCACCAACTGGTAGAAATGGATGAAATCGTTGATCGCATTGTTGCGGCTATGGTCGACGAACTGGTTGATGAACTTTTCCGAGCTTACATATAATACCACCTTATTCTGATGCAGGCGCTTTACTTCGTTACCAATGGCCTGCGCCAGGTGGGTCTTGCCGAGACCGACGCCCCCGTAGATGACCAGGGGATTGAAGGAGTTGGCGCCCGGCTTCTCGGCGACTGTCTTGCCCGCCCGGCGTGCAACGCGGTTGCAATCGCCCTCCACGAAAGAGTCAAACGTGTACACCGGGTTGAGCTGAGCGTCGATCTGCATCTTCTTCAGCCCCGGGATCACGAAGGGGTTCTTGACGGGATTGTTTATAATAAGAGGAAAATCCATTTCGTTGTTGGAAAAGGTTTTGTACCCATGAGCCGGAACGTCCATTGTCAAAGGCTTGTTCTGATGATTGCCGCTGTCGACCATGATCCGGTATTCAAGCATCGCATCCTTTCCCAATATCCGTCTCAGGGTCTTGGCTAATAAATTTACATAGTGTTCTTCGAGATACTCATAAAAGAACTGGCTTGGGACCTGGATCACCAGGACATTGTTCTTTAATTCAACAGGCTTAATCGGCTCGAACCACGTTTTATAATGCTGCCACTCTACGATATCCTTGATTATCTCCAAGCAACTACTCCAAACTTTGTCAAACGTTTTTGCCATTATTCAGTAACCAATTTTTATGCCGATTTAAGAATTGTAATTTCTAAAAGGTTCTAAAGGAATCGGATTCTAAAAAGTTGCGCAGGGCGGCGAATATCAAATCTTTTCAGGAAATAAAAAATTTTTTATTCACTTGTTTTTTTTGCTGTGAATACAGTTTCATCATTGGTAAAATCCGATTCATTTTTTTTCTACAAAACCCATGTCCCGCTTGCACGAAATGACAGTGACGCAACGATGATCCGACGCCCATCCGAGGTCTTTTTCATTCCCTACAAAACCATTTCTTTTGGACTTATTCACATCACTGCGGGTTGGAGGCGATTGCCAGACAACCACCTCCTCGAGGCATAGAACGACAGTAGTAGTGGATCCAGGCGTAATACGGCAGTTGACCCTGCCGGGATGTTTTAAACCTACCTAATATGAAGAAGGAAGACGTGAGCTTCGATGTGAACGAACCTTTCTTCATATATGTAGAGTTTGTTGTGAGGTGATTGAAGATACAAATAATTTAATTGCCTTTTCGAATCCGCGAATTTTTTTTTAAAAGATAGACCCCAAGATTTTCAAACTATTTTTTTTCGGTTTCATCCCTCATCCAGCACTATTCGGGATGAAGATTATATCTCAAACAGGCAGAACTATTTATAGTAATTTTGCCCGCACATGCAACAAACTCTTCAATTGAAATTACTTCCGGCGGAAGCGGCTGACGACGGCGTGCTCCGGGAGTATATCGCCCGGTCTACTGCAAGACGGGTGGAAGAGATCAACGGATATCAATTGATCAAGCGATCGATCGATGCGAGGGGCCGCCAGCCGCATATTCTCCTAACGGTGAAGGTATTTATCAATGAGCCGTTCCACGAGGAGCCGCTGGAAACCATCGTTTTTCCCGACGTGACGAAGGCGGACCGCCAGGTAGTGATCGTCGGCGCCGGTCCGGCGGGGCTTTTTGCGGCGCTGCGTCTCATCGGGAAAGGCATCCGGCCCGTGTTGCTCGAGAGAGGAAAGGATGTCCGGGCGCGGCGCCGTGATCTCGCCGCGTTGAATAAAGAAGGAGTGATCAACCCGGAGAGCAATTATTGTTTTGGCGAAGGCGGAGCGGGAACGTATAGCGACGGCAAGCTGTACACCCGAAGCAACAAACGAGGCGATATCCGGCGCATTCTCCAGCTGCTGGTCCAGTTTGGCGCCGACGCATCGATCCTGGTGGACGCGCATCCGCATATCGGCACCAACAAGCTGCCGCATATCATCCAGGCGATGCGTCAACAGATCGCCGATGCCGGCGGCGTCTTTCTCTTTGGGAAAAAGGTTGTAGACTTTGTTCTACATGACGGGCACATCCGTGCCGTGCGAACCGCAGACGGTGAGACCTTCGATGGCGAAGCCGTTATCCTGGCGACAGGTCACTCGGCGAGGGATATCTTCACGCTCCTCCATGATAAACATATCCTGATCGAGTCGAAGCCTTTTGCGCTGGGCGTGCGCATCGAGCATCCCCAGGAGCTGATCGATCGCATTCAATACCGGACGCTCTCGCCTTTTCTTCCACCGGCCGCGTATAGCCTCGTGGAACAAGTCGACCACAGGGGCGTTTTCTCCTTTTGCATGTGTCCCGGCGGTATTATTGCACCGGCGGCGACGGCCGAAGGGGAAGTCGTCGTCAACGGCTGGTCCCCTTCCCGCCGGAACAATCCCTACGCCAACTCCGGCATCGTCGTGAGCGTCGGCGAGAAGGACCTGGCGCCGTGGAACAATATGGGCCCGCTTGCCGGGCTTGCGTTTCAGCGCAGCGTGGAACAAAAAGCGTTCACGGCAGGGGGTGGTCAATTCGTCGCACCTGCCCAGCGGATGGCCGATTTTGTTGCGCGCCGGGTCTCGGCCGATCTGCCCTCCTGCTCGTATCTGCCGGGGATTCATTCCGTGTCGTTGGAAAACGTGCTGCCGCGCGCTATATTTGAAGACCTTCGTGGCGGGTTCAAGGCTTTTGGCGAGAAGATGCGAGGATATCTTACCAACGAAGCGGTCATTGTGGCTACCGAATCGCGCACTTCTTCTCCTGTGCGGATCCCAAGGGATCCGGTCACCCTGCGCCACCCGCAGATACTTAATCTCTTTCCGTGTGGTGAAGGGGCGGGATACGCGGGGGGCATCGTCAGCGCCGCCATGGATGGGGAACGGATCGCAGACCGGGTGGCAGAGCAATGAGGGGATCGCGGCATGTAATATTTAATAAGGCCCTGCGACAAACTTTCCGACAAGACTAAATGACATCTATGAATATCCTGGAAGTAAAGGACCTCCGAAAGACCTTTGCGACGCAGATCGCGGTCGACCAGATCAGTTTCCAGTTGGAAAAGGGCTCTATCTTCGGTCTGCTGGGACCGAACGGCGCGGGTAAGACGACGCTGATCCGGATGATCACAGGCATCTTCTACCCCGACGCAGGAGAGATCACCTTCGAAGGCCGGCCGTTCGACCCGATGAACGACATTCTCCGGATCGGCTACATGCCGGAGGAACGCGGCCTTTATAAAAAGATGAAGATCGGCGAGCAGGCCCTCTATCTTGCCCAGCTGAAAGGGCTTAGCCGGAGCGAGGCCCTGCAAAGAGCAAAGGAATGGTTCGTCAAGTTCGAGATGCAGAGCTGGTGGAACAAGAAGGTGGAAGACCTGAGCAAAGGCATGGGACAGAAACTGCAATTCGTCACCACGGTGATGCATGAGCCCCGGCTGATCATCCTCGACGAACCCTTCAGCGGGCTCGATCCCGTGAACTCGAATCTTATCAAGGACGAGATCTACTCTCTCGCCCGGAAGGGTGCGACCATTATCTTCAGCACGCACCGGATGGAACAGGTGGAGGAGATCTGCGATCATATCATCCTGATGAACCGGGGACAGAAGATACTCGACGGAACGGTCGGCGGCGTGAAACAGCAATTCAAGGAAAATCTTTTCCGGATTGGGCTGGAGCGACCCCTGACCGAAGAAGACATAAAGGCCGCCGGCGCATCGGACGCGTTTGCGGTCGTGGGCCGTACAGACGGCCAGCTTGTGGTGAAGATCGCCGAAGGACACCGGCCGAATGACGTGCTTAGCTGGTTCATCCAAAAAGGCGAGGGGATCACCTCCTTTGTCGAGATACTGCCATCCCTGAACGATATTTTTATCCGGCTGGTCGAGGGCACCCCCCTTGCCAGACAATTCCAACGCTTATGAGCAATAACAAGATCTGGCTGATCACGCGGCGGGAGTACCTGACCCGCGTTCGTAACAGGACCTTCCTGCTTTCCACCTTCCTTTTCCCGCTGGTGATCATCCTTTTTATCGCGGGCTCGGTCATGATCGCCACGCAGACCCACACCCATCATAAGATCGCCGTCGTGGATGCAAATGGGTATTTTAAGGACTATCTGCGGAGCGACAGCTCCCTGAGCTTCGATTTCTCCCCGGGCATCGACACACTGAATTATGCCGAGCGGGGCAATACGGCGGTGCTGATCATTCCCGCGCTGCCGGAGGACAATGTTACGATCTACCGGCTGAAGTTCAAAAAGCAATTGGGGCCTGCGGCGAAAGACGATCTCGAAAACCGTGTCAACAACGCCATCACCGATCATCTGATCTATGAGAAGACCTCGATCAGCCGCATCCAGCTGGACACCCTGCGAAGCCAATCGAAGATCGCCGCGTTGAGAACCTTTGACGACAATGACAAGAAGGCAAGGGCCTCGAACCAGAATGCGGCCGGCGCTATCGGCTACGTATGCGCCATCCTGATCTATATGCTGACCTTTATATATGGAGCGATGGTGATGCGGGGAGTGATGGAAGAAAAGACCAACCGGATCGCCGAGGTGGTCGTCAGCTCGGTGAAGCCCTTTCAGCTGATGATGGGGAAGATCACGGGTATTGGCGCCGTGGGTCTGACGCAATTCCTTTTATGGATCGTGTTGCTGGTTGGTCTGTCCCTCCTGGCCCAGGCCTTTATCCCACCCTCCGTTGGAAAGGAGATCATGCAGCTGCAGCAGGCCAATGCCATGGGCAACGCCGGCAATGCCATCAAGGTGAGCGAGGGCGCCAGCAAGATCTATGAGTTCAAGAGTGCGATGAGCGCCGCCAACCTGGGTCTAACGATATTCTGTTTCCTTTTCTATTTCATCGGCGGCTATCTCTTCTATTCCGCCCTCTTTGCCGCCATCGGCAGCGCCGTCAACGAAGACCCCCAGGAGGCACAATCGTTGATGATGCCCGTTACCCTGCCGATCGTTTTTTCTTTCTTTGTCGCGACGGTCGCCTTGCAGGACCCCACGGGCCCGCTTGCGGTGTGGGCCAGCATCATCCCGTTCAGCAGCCCGATCGTGATGACGGGGCGAATCCCCTTCGGCGTGCCCGGAACCGTTCCCTGGTGGCAGCTGGGACTATCGATGGTCTCGCTGGTGGCGGGGTTCCTGGCGACGGTATGGCTTGCGGGGAAGATCTATCGCACAGGCATCCTCATGTATGGGAAGAAACCTACATGGAAAACGATGTGGAAATGGGCGTTCCATAAGTAATCACAGACCCTCGAGGCGACCGATGGATGAATGGTAAAAAAAGCCGGGAGTTCGGTGCAACATTCCGGCCCTCGCTGCGTACTTTTATACGAAGGATGTCGTAAAGGCATCCGGCAGGCATTATAATCAGATAGATTTTAAGCCTCATGTGTAGTAGAAAAACGGGACTGTTCTCAGTCCCGTTTCTTTTATACTATGTTTCTGTAAAAGGCTAATGTGCGTCCAGCATACGCAGGAGAGGGAATTCGCCATTGGCGGAATCGTCATCGCCCGCTTCGGGAGTAAATTCTACATTGACCCTTACCGGGGTCTTTTCGCGAATGGAAATATTCGTTTTCTTGAAAGACTGGTATCCCTTCTTATTGAATTCAACGGTGACCTGCAAACCCGGAAGTTCGGGGAAGCGGAAATAGCCATCGGAGTCGGTGAGTACTTCTTTGAGATTGTTGGTGCCGGGGATGAATGCGGAAACGGTGACACCGCGGAGCGGCTTTTTCGTGACGGCATCGGTAACGTAGCCATTCAATACGCCTTCCACCTTACCGGTACCGGTGCCGGCTCTCGCCATCAAGGCCAGGGGAACCATCAGCAGGAGGAGCAATATTTTCTTGGGGTTGCCCATAAGTCAGTTTTCGGCAATACTAATTTAGCTCAATTTTTGCAGCCGAGCAAATTGGGTTATCGGGGTAAATGGGGATTTTCGGGGGCATCAGGATTCGCCCAGGTCGATCTCGGTGTTGTCACCGATATTGAGGCTGCGGGATTCGCCTTTTACCTCGGTGTCGCTGCCGATCAGGGAGTGGGTGAGGACGATGTCATAGAGGTCGGCGAAACTGCCGATGATGGAGTCTTTGAGGATGGAATAGTTGACCCGGGTCTTTTCCCCGATGGCGACATTGGGGCCTACGATGGAGTTGCGGATATCACAGCCCGGGGCGATGCTGACGGGCTGGATGATGATGGTGTTCTCGAACTGGTGCTCGGGCGCGATGGTCCCGCCGAACTTCTTGAGCAGCTTGGCATTGGATTCGAGCAGGGTCTCTTTCTTACCGCAGTCGAACCAGTTCTGCACCTTGAAGGCCCGGAACTTTACGTTACTGCGGATCATGCATTCGATGGCGTCGGTGAGGTTGTATTCCCCATAGCTGGTGACCTGGTTACGGATGTTGGTTTCCAGACAATTGAAAAGCACCTCCGTTTCGCGGATGCGATAGATGCCGACCAGGGCCATATTGGACTTGGGGATCTGGGGCTTCTCCACTACCCTTTCGATCTCGCCCTCATCGGCCAGTTCGGCTACCCCGAAATTGCGGGGATCGTCGACCCTTTTCACGCCCAGCAGGGAGTGGGGCTGGTTGAGCACGTCCTTGACATCATATTCGCAGATGGTATCGCCCAGGACGATGAATACCTCGTCGTCGCCGACGATGCTACGGGTGAGCAAGACGGCATGGCCGATGCCCTGGCGTTCGTTCTGATAAACGAAATGAGCCGTCAGCTGGGGATATTTTTGCCGGACGAAGTCCTGGATCTTTTCGCCGAGATAGCCTACGATGAAGATGAATTCGGTGATGCCTGCCTCCATCAGCTGGTCGACGATGATGGAGAGGATGGTCTTGCCGGCTAAAGGGATCAAAGCCTTGGGTTGCGTATACGTATGTGGACGTAATTTTGTTCCAGCGCCTGCTACGGGAATGATCGCTTTCATGTCGGTTGATGGAACCAGCTCCGCCCGGTTCGGAGCGTAAAATAGTTAATTTCTTCATTTTGACCTATTTTTGCGCCATGCAAAACGATACCCTGGTCTTTGATCTCATCCGGAAAGAGTTGGAACGTCAGCGTCATGGAATTGAATTGATCGCTTCTGAGAACTTTACCTCATCGGCTGTCATGCAGGCGATGGGGACCGTGCTTACCAATAAATATGCGGAGGGCTATCCCGGCCGCAGATATTATGGTGGCTGTGAGATCGTCGACCAGGTAGAGCAGCTGGCCATCGACCGCCTCAAGCAGATCTTCGACTGTGAATATGCCAACGTTCAACCCCATAGCGGCGCCCAGGCGAATGCAGCGCTGATGCTGGCCATCCTGACTCCCGGGGACACGATCCTGGGTCTGGACCTGAGCATGGGCGGTCATCTTACCCATGGCTCAGCGGTGAACTTTTCCGGGAAACTCTATCGTCCCGTGTTCTACGGCGTGAAGAAAGAGGACGGCCGGGTAGATTACGACATGATGGAGACCGTAGCCAAAAAGGAAAAACCGAAGGTGATCATCTGCGGCGCCAGCGCCTACAGCCGCGACTGGGACTATGCCCGTATCCGGGCGATCGCGGACAGTATCGGGGCTTTTGTGATGTGCGATATGGCGCATCCGGCGGGGCTTATTGCCAAGGGCCTGCTTAACTCGCCCTTCGATCATTGTCATTTTGTGACTTCCACGACCCATAAGACGCTTCGCGGGCCGCGCGGCGGCATCATCCTGATGAAGAAGGATTTCGAGAACCCGTTGGGGCTGAAGGATGTCAAAGGCAATATCCGCCCGATGAGCAATCTCATCGATATGGCGGTATTCCCGGGAACACAGGGCGGTCCGCTGGAGCATGTGATCGCGGCCAAGGCCGTTGCTTTTGGCGAGATCCTCTCGGATGATTTCACGGTTTATGCGAAACAAGTGATCGCCAATGCCCAGGCGATGGCGAAGGTTTTTCTTTCGAAGGGATATAATATCGTCTCCGGCGGCACGGACAATCACCTGCTGCTGATCGATCTGCGGAATAAGGACATCAGCGGGAAGAAGGCGGAGATCGCGCTGGGTAAGGCGGAGATCACGGTGAATAAAAATATGGTCCCCTTTGATGACAAGAGTGCCTTTATCACTTCGGGTATTCGCGTCGGCGTGCCGGCGATCACGACCCGGGGGATGAAGGAAGCGCATATGGCGACGGTGGTGGAGATGATCGATAAGGCGCTTGTGAATGCGGAGAAGGATGATGTGCTGGCGGCGATGCGGGGGGATGTGAATGCGTTCATGAAACAATTCCCATTGTATCCAGAACTTTAATCTATATGCTGCAACGAAAACAGACGCTTTGGATGTTGCTCGCGGTTATTTGCGCCGTGCTGACTTTTTGGTTCTCTTTTTATGGCGGTAATGTTTTGGTCGGCACCAATGGGCATGTATATATGTATTTGAAGGCTGCGCCTAATATAGGATTCGGTAAGGACAGTGCCAGCGCAGGTAGCGTGCTGATCCTGATCGTGACAGTGATCATCATTGCCGGTACCCTGTTCAACATCTTTAATTTTAAGGCAAGGAAGAAGCAATTGTGGTTAACGATTGGGTTGATCGTGCTTTCGTTGCTTAACCTGTTTCTCTATTGGCAGGCCAGCCAGCCTCCGCATTTTGTGGAAGGTAACTACAATATCGGCGCGCTCTTGTCGCTGGTTATTCCTATCTTCTTATTCATGGCGGCGCGCGGCATCCGCAAAGATGAAAAATTGGTTAAGAGCGCGGACCGGCTGAGGTGATACCGGACAACAGCTGTATCAAATCCGAACAGTCAACGTGATCATAGCGGCCATTGGATTGATTTCCAATGGCGAGGAATAAGGCACTTTCTTTGTGACCGGAAACGTCTATGATCAAAAATTATCTTCGGGTCGCTTTCCGCAACCTGTGGCGCCATAAGGGTTTTTCCCTGCTCAATATCGTCGGGCTAACGGTGGGCATGGCCGCCTTTTTCCTGATCTTCCTCTATGTTTGTTTTGAGCTGAGCTATGATTCCTTTCATTCCAAAGCGGACCGGATCTACCGGATCGTGAGTGATGTGCCCTCCCCAACCGGGTTGCAGCATTTCAACAATCCGCCGCTGCCGACGACGATCGGCATGAAGGAGCAGCTGCCCGAGGTTGAATTGACGACGCGGGTCAGCCTCGGTGACAACTGGATGGTCATCCGGGACGATCAGGTGTTCGAAACGGATGATGTCATGTTGTCCGATACGAGCTTCTTCCGGGTATTCGATTTCCCACTGGTCAAAGGAGATCCGGGGAAGGCACTGTCGGGGCCGCAGAGTGTTGTGCTTTCCGAAACCGTCGCGAAGAAGTTCTTTGGCCCCGTCGATCCGATAGGAAAGGTGCTGACGATGACGCGGGATAAATTCCCCTGCACCGTCACGGGTGTCATGAAGGATCTCCCGGGGAATTCGCATTTGAAAGCATCAATGATCATCTCGGTGGCTACCTTCGAGCGAATGGATTCTACGCTCGACAAGGCGTGGAATAGCTATGGCTGGAGCGCCTATGTGCTGTTAAAGCCGGGAGCCAACGCCGCCCGTTTGCAAGCCAAGCTGCCGGCCTACCTCGAGAAGAGGGGCGGCGCGGCGCTGTTCCGGACCAAACAAGTGCCTACCTTGCTGCTGGAACCGCTTCGGGATATCTACCTCTATTCGACGCGTGACGAATCCCGGACGGGTCATATCACGAATGTCTATATCTTTTCGATCATCGGCGCCTTTATCGTGCTGATCGCCGGGATCAACTTCGTCAATCTTACCACGGCGCGATCGGTCGAGCGGGCCAAGGAAGTGGGCATCCGCAAGGTAGTAGGTGCGGGCAAATGGATGCTCGCGGGGCAATTCATCGGGGAAAGCATTATCCTCTGCCTGATCGCGTACGTGCTCGCGGTTGGGTTGTCGGCGCTGACGCTGCCGTTGTTCAACCAGTTGGCCGGCAAGGACATCAGCACCGGGATCTTCACGGAGCCGCGTTACGGGGCCGTCCTGTTCGGGATTGCCGTGCTGATCGGCATTTTTGCCGGTCTATACCCCGCTTTGGTGCTGTCTTCTTTCCGGCCGGTAGCGGTGCTGAAGGGGAAGTTCAGTACCGGGACGCGGGGGATCCTGCTTCGCAAGGGCCTCGTCGTCCTCCAGTTCACGATCGCTATCGGATTGATGATCGCCACACTGGTGGTATACTTCCAGTTGAACTATATGCGGAGCCAGGACCTGGGATTCAGTAAGGACCAGAAGCTGATCATGGATACGCGGAACGACTCGGCGAAGCTGGCATTCAAGCAGGCCCTGTCTTCCATCCCGGGTGTGCTGTCCAACTCAATGGGCGGCAATGTGCCGGGACTGGGGACTTTTCCGTTTGAGTGCCAGATCGAGAACGGACGGGGCGAGATGCAGGCAACCAATACGGTTGTTTATTTTGTGGACTATGACTACCTGAACCAGCTTGATATGAAGGTCATCGCGGGCCGGGCCTTTTCCCGGACATTCGGGACGGACAGCGCCAGAGCGATGATCCTGAATGAAACGGCAGTTAGCCAGCTGGGTTATACATCGCCGAAGCAGGCGATAGGTAAGAAGTTCGAGCAATTCGGCAATACGGGCACGATCATCGGGGTTGTAAAGGATTTTCATCTCCGGGCCCTGCAGGATCCGATCCAGGCGATGACGATGCGCGTGGAACCGCGTAATTGTGACCTCATCTGCGCCACGATCGACGGACGGCGGCTGAAGGAAACCATGAGCGCAGTGGAGGCCAAATGGAAGCTGCTGCTGAAAGACCGGCCTTTCTCTTATTTCTTTTTGGACGAGTTCTTCAACCGGCAATATCGCAGCGAGGAGCATTTCGGCCGGCTATTCCTGAACTTTGCGATCCTCGCCATCTCCATCAGCTGTCTCGGATTGATGGGGCTGGCGGCCTACAGTACCCTCCAAAGAACAAAGGAGATCGGGGTACGGAAGGTAGTGGGGGCTTCCGTGGGAAATATCATTTACCTGTTATCGAGGGACTTTCTGAAGCTGGTGGGCTGGGCCTTTCTGCTGGCGGCGCCGCTGACCTGGTTCTTTGTCAACGGGTGGTTGCGGGGGTTTGCCTACCGGATCGGGTCCTATTGGTGGATCTTCGTGCTGGCGGGGGTCACCGCGTTGGTCATTGCGCTCGCGGCGGTAAGCTGGCAGGCGGTTAGGGCGGCGCTTGTTAACCCGGTCGAATCTTTGCGTAGCGAATGAGCCGCTCCGCGGCTTTGGTTTGCGTAGCGAATGAGCCGCTCCGCGGCTTTGGTTTGCGCAGTGAATGCGGCGGGTTGCAACATTATGGAGAAAATTTCGTCTTTCGGCTATGATAAAGAACTATCTACGCGTCGCGTTCCGCAACTTATGGCGGCACAAGGGTTTCTCCTTTTTGAATATCCTGGGTCTGACGATCGGGATGTCGGCCTGTTTTCTCATCTTCCTGTATGTAACCTTTGAGCTCAGTTACGACCATTTCCACTCGAAGTTGGACCGGATCTACAACATCGTCACTGACATCAATAACCCGACGGAGGTCCTGCACTTCGGTGTCGCGGCGCCGGCGATGCCGGTAGCCGCCAAACATGATTTTCCCGAGATCGAGAAGCAGGTGCGGTTCAGCCCCGGCAATATCCTGGTCCGGCGGGGGGAGATCAAGATCCAGGAGGAGAACATGGCCTTTGCGGATTCGACCTTTTTTGAAGTCTTCGATTTTCCCCTGCTGAAAGGCAATCCCGTCACCGCCCTTAAGGGGCCACTCACCGTGGTCTTGTCGGAGACCGCGGCCAAAAAGTACTTCGGCTCAGCCGATCCGATGGGGAAGCAGTTGACCGTATTCGGCAACAGCCAGCTGGCGACCGTCACGGGCATCATGAGGGACATGCCGGAGAATACCGAACTGAAGACGGATATGCTGATGTCGATGTACAATGGTCCGAATGACTCCACCCGCGATAAGAACTGGGGCGGGTTTGGAGTGATGGCCTATTTCCTGCTCAAACCTCACTCAAATGCCCAGGCGCTCCAAAACAAATTCCCCGCCTTTCTCGCGGACCACATCGGCAAATTCATGAAGGAGAACAACCAGACCTATACCTATATCCTCGAGCCGCTGAAAGACGTCTATCTGAAATCGACGCCCGGGAATGCCCGGGGCAGTATGACGAATATTTATGTCTTCAGCATCATAGGCGTTTTTATCCTGCTGATCGCGGGGATCAATTTCGTAAATCTGTCAACCGCCCGGTCGACCGAAAGAGCCCGGGAGGTCGGGATACGGAAGGTCATCGGGGCCGAACGCCGGCAGCTGACTATCCAGTTCCTCGGTGAATCGATGATCCTGTGTTTCATCGCCTTTGTGCTCTCGGTCGGCGCAACTGCGGCCTTGTTACCCGGCTTCAATTTTCTGGCTGGAAAGACCATCAGCACCGGGATCCTGCATCATCCGGGCTATATCGGGACACTATTGCTCATCAGTCTCGGCATCGGGCTGCTGGCCGGCATTTATCCGGCGCTGGTACTATCCGGCTTCCAGCCGATCATCGTCCTGAAGGGGCGTTTTGCCACCGGCGCGCGTGGGTTGGTCCTGCGGAAAGGGCTGGTGATTGCGCAATTCACGATCTCTATCGGGCTGATCGCCGCCACCCTGCTCGCCGGCTATCAGCTGAGGTATATGCAGCAGCAGGAACTCGGGTTCAGCAAGGAGCAGGAGCTGGTGCTGGACACCCATGGGGACGATCATAAGGACGCGCTGAAATTGGAGGTTGGTAAATTGCCGGGTGTGGTCTCGACGGCAATGTCCTCCAGCACGCCGGGGAGCGGCGCGATGAATGCCTATTCGATCATCCAGAACCAGAAAGGCGAGATGCAGATCTGCTCTCCCGACCTTTTCTTTGTAGATTTCGATTTTATCCCGCAATATGAAATGAAGGTGGTGGCAGGCCGCACGTTTTCCCGGGCTTTCGGGGCCGACACCACGCAGTCCATGGTCCTAAATGAGCGGGCGACGAAGATGTTGGGTTATCCCCAACCGCAGGACGCGATCGGGCGCAATTTCGATCAATGGGGCCGGAAAGGAAAGATCATTGGGGTGGTCAAGGATTTCCACTACCAGGGTTTACAGCAGGAGATCCGGCCGCTCAGCCTGCGGATCGAGCCCGATGGTTGCAGTATACTCTCGGTTAAAGTGCGCACTTCAAATTTGAAAACGACCATCGGGTCGATCGAGAAGGCCTGGCACGCGATCATCCCTAACCGGCCGTTCAGTTATTCCTTCGTCGACGAAATGTTCGACCGGCAGTACCGTGCCGAGGACCGGTTCGGCAAACTGTTCCTTTATTTTGCCGCGCTGGCCATCTTTATTTCCTGTCTGGGGCTTTTGGGGCTGGCCTCTTACAGTACCATGCAACGAACCAAGGAGATCGGCGTGCGAAAGGTGATGGGAGCGAGTGTGAGGGGGATTGTCGGGCTGTTGTCGAAGGATTTCCTGGTATTGGTAGGGATTGCCTTCCTGGTCGCCACCCCGTTTTCTTTCTGGCTGATGCGGCGGTGGCTGAACGGGTTTGCTTCGCGGATCGAGATTTTTTCGGCCTGGTGGATATTTCTGCTGGCGGGGTTGGGTGCGCTTGCCATAGCACTTTTTACCATTAGTTTTCAAGCGATTAAGGCGGCATTGGCAAATCCGGTGGCCTCTTTGCGTAGCGAATAGCCGCTTCGCGGCTTTGGCTTTGCGAAGCGAGTGAGCGCACGGCTCCCCGGATCGCCAGACCGGACCGGTTTGGAAATTTTTCAAAAAAAATTTGGAATTGACCGGCATTTCGTACTAATTTTACAGTGTTAAATAATTTACGCCAGTAAAACCCATCGGGAGGTGGGGAGCCGAAAGGCGGGAAGTAACCACATGGGGAGCAAGGAGAGAATTCATCGACTAAAGGAGCAGACCCGGGTCAATATCCTGGACGCAGCTCACGACATCGTAAAAGACGAGGGATGGCAGGCGCTGAGCATGCGCAAGATCGCGGACAAGATAGAATACACGGCCCCGATCATCTACGAATATTACGCCAATAAAGAAGCCATCCTGCTGGAACTGACGAAAAAGGGATTCATGTTGCTGGCCTGCCGGATGAACGAAGCGAAGAGCAAGCACGAGCAGCTGGAGGATCAGATCGAAGCCATGTGGTTGGCCTACTGGAATTTCGCTTTTGAAGAAAAGGAATATTACCAGTTGATGTTTGGCGTAGAGATGAACTGTTGTATCATGGATGAACTTCTTCCACCGGGATCCACGCCCTATGATATTGCCGCTGGTCCCATCGCGAAGCTGATGGGGATCGAAGACATCGAGGATGACCGGGTTTGTACGAAATATTATACGTACTGGTCTATCATTCACGGGCTTGTCTCGATCAACATCGTCCGGAAGGGAACTTCCGACGAGATCAACCGGCAGATACTAAGAGATGCCATCACCGGCATCACCCGTAGCCTGAAGAACTAACTAACCCTCCTCTACCGGCCCCCTGGGCTGCCGTGCCATAAAAAAAATCTCTGCGATTGTCCAAAAAGGACCCGGTCACCTGTCTAGAAGGTAGTCCACCCGTCTTTGCTGTATGAAGGTTTTATTTTTTTTCTTTTTTATTTAACACTGATAGATAAAATGAACCAAAGTCCTTTCCTAGCGTTTGATTTAACACCATTAAACAATTTAATAAGGTTATGAGAAAGTATGTATTCGTTTCCGCCATTTTAATAGCTGCTGCCGTTTATTTCAGCAGCTGTAACCAGGCTCAGGGTACCCAGACCGCACCCCCGCCGCAAGCACTGCCGGTCCTTCCGATCAATGGCTCCGACGCCACAACCTACCTGACCTATTCGGCCTCGATAGAAGGCAAGACCAATGTCGAGATCCGGCCACAGGTCAGCGGCTACCTGGACAAGATCTATGTGGAAGAAGGCGCGTATGTCACCGCAGGCCAACCACTTTTCAAGATCAACGACAGGCCTTACGACGCCCAGCTTCACAACAGCCAGGCCAACATCGAAGCCGCCAAGGCCAATATGGAGAAGGCTGCCATCGAAGTCAACCGTCTGCAGCCGCTGGTTGAGAATAAGGTCATCTCCGACGTCCAACTGAAAGCCGCACAGGCCGCCTACGACGCCGCCAAGGCACAGGTCAGCCAGGCCGAAGCCGAAAGCAATAACGCCGGCATCAACCTGGGTTATACCCTGGTGAAAGCACCGGTAAGCGGGTACATCGGCCGCATTCCCTTCAAGGTCGGCGCCCTCGTCGGCAAGGGCGAAGCACAACCTTTGACGGTGGTCTCCGATGTGAAAGAGATGTATGCTTATTTTGGGATCAGCGAAAGTGACTTCTTAAAATTCACCAGCCAGGTCCCCGGCAAGTCGATCAACGAAAAGATCAAGGCATTACCGCCGGTTGAGCTGCAGCTGGCTGACAAGAGCATTTATGGCAGCAAAGGCAAGATCGAGTTGATGGAAGGTCAGTTTGACCGCAACATCGGCGCGATAACTTTCCGGGCCACCTTCCCGAACAACGAAGGCCTGTTACGCTCCGGCATTACCGGCCAGGTGCGCATCCCGCAGGTCAACTCCGGTCTTTTGTCCGTGCCGCAGACCTCCACATACGAAATACAGGACAGGGTCTTTGTATTCGCGCTTGGAGATAGCAATAAGGTGACCAGTAAACAGCTGCACATCATTGGGAAAACCACCAATTACTACCTTGTTGACAAAGGTGTACAGGCCGGAGACAAGATCGTCTTCGCGGGGATGGACCGGCTGCAGGATGGTGCGGTGATCACTCCGCAGTTGTTGTCCGCAGACAGCATACTGAAGGCCATGCCGCAGTAAGGCTTATGTCGGCCCTTCGGGCAAGCGGGCTCCGCCCGCAAACGAGTTTGAAATACGAACAAGTAGAATTTATTTTATGCTAAAGAGATTTATTGAAAGGCCGGTGTTATCAACGGTCGTATCTATCATTTTGCTTATACTGGGTGGTCTATCCATTTTTACACTGCCCATTTCGCTCTTCCCGGATATTGCGCCGCCCAGCGTACAGGTGCAGGCCACCTATCCCGGCGCCAATTCCGAGGTCGTCGCGCGTAGCGTCGCTACCCCGCTGGAAGAAGCCATCAATGGCGTGGAGGGCATGACCTATATGACCTCCAACTCCAGCAATGACGGGAGCATGCTGCTGACGGTGTTCTTCAAACAGGGAACCAACCCCGATATCGCAGCGGTGAACGTCCAGAACCGGGTGTCCAAGGCCACGAGCCAGATCCCGGCGGAAGTTATCCAGGCGGGTATCTCCACGCAAAAACAGCAGAACAGCATCATCATGTTCCTCGGGCTTTATTCGACCGACAGCAGCTATGATGAGACTTTTTTGCAAAACTATGCCAAGATCAACCTGATCCCGAGGATCCAGCGTATCCCCGGCGTAGCGGATGCCCAACCCTTCGGCACCAAGGATTATTCCATGCGCATCTGGCTGAAACCGGACCGGCTGGTCGCCAATAACCTTTCCCCGGTCGAGGTGACCAATGCCATCAAGGATCAGAGCCTTGAAGCGGCTCCCGGCCGGCTGGGTCAGAGCAGCAAGGAAGTGTACGAATACGTGTTGAAATACAAGGGGAAACTGAACAAGAACGAAGATTATGAGAATATTATCGTCAAATCCAACAGTGACGGATCCGTGGTCCGCCTGGGCGATGTGGCTAGAGTGGAATTCGGGTCTTATACCTACTCCTCGAACAGCACGCTTAACGGCCACCCCACGACCGGTATTGCGATCCAGCAGCTGTCCGGCTCCAATGCCAATGATATCCTGACGAATGCCGAGCAGCTGGTGGACAAGTTCTCCAAGCAGCTGCCCAAGGGGCTGCATGTTACGGTCATGTACAACTCCAAGGAATTCCTGGATGCGTCGATCGAGCAGGTAAAACATACGCTGGTCGAGGCGTTCATCCTCGTATTCATCGTGGTATTCATCTTCCTGCAGGATTTCCGGTCCACGCTGATCCCGGCCATTGCCGTGCCGGTCGCCATCGTGGGTACCTTCTTCTTCCTGCAGGTGTTCGGCTTTACCATCAACCTGCTGACGTTGTTCGCCCTGGTGCTGGCGATCGGTATCGTGGTGGACGACGCCATTGTGGTGGTGGAAGCCGTGCATGCGAAGATGGAAAATACGGGCTTGCCGGTGAAACAGGCCACGCTGAAAGCCATGAGTGAGATCTCCGGCGCCATTGTGTCGATCACGCTGGTCATGGCGGCCGTGTTCATCCCCGTAGGCTTTATGAAAGGCCCGACGGGTGTGTTCTACCGGCAGTTCGGATACACGCTGGCTATCGCCATCTTCATATCGGCCGTCAATGCCCTTACGCTGAGCCCTGCGTTGTGCGCGATCTTCCTGAAAGATCTGCACGCCACGGACGAGCATGGGAAGAGAAAAGGCTTTGGGGCCCGGTTCTTTGCCGGCTTCAACACCGGTTTCAAAGCCATGACCAACCGATATGCGGGCAGTCTCAAGTTCCTGTTCCGCCACAAATGGATCACGATAGCTGCGCTGGTCGTCCTCGCCGGTACCGCCTATTTCATGATGCAACGGACCCCCAGTGGGTTTATCCCGACGGAGGACCAGGGCTTTATCCTGTATGCGGTGAATACGCCTCCCGGCAGCAGCCTGGACAAGACGCACAAGGCTATTTCGGAGATCGACAGCATCATCAAGGCCTCTCCCGTTACGGACAGGAGATATAATGTAGAAGGACTGAACTTCATTACGAACGCCAATGCCTCCCCCTATGGCGCGGGTTTCGTCCGGATGAAACCCGTCGACGAGCGGGGACCGGTGAAAGACATCAACACCCTCAGCGGGATGTTGACGATGCAGGTCGCCCAGCAGGTGAAGGACGCCCACGCCTTCTTCTTTACCTTCCCGACTATCCAGGGTTTTGGTAACGTGGCCGGATTCGAGTTCGCGCTGCAGGATCAGACCAATGGGTCGATGGACCGCCTGAGCGCTATGTCCGGTCAATTCATCGGTGCGCTGATGCAACGCAAGGAAATAGCCTATGCCCTGACCACTTTTTCCTCGGGCAACCCACAATACATGATGGATGTGGACAACAACAAGGCCAAACAGATGGGGGTATCCGTCGCCGACCTGATGCAGACGATGCAGATCTACTATGGTAGCAGCTTCGTCAGTGACTTCAACCGGTTTGGCAAATACTATCGGGTGATGGCGCAGGCCGATATTCCCTACCGGAATAATGAAGCCTCGCTCACAGGCATCTATGTCAAGAACAACCTGGGCCAGATGGTGCCGGTCAACCAGCTGATCACCTTAAAAAAGGTGTATGGGCCGGAGACCGTGAGCCATAACAACCTGTACAATTCGGCAACCATCAATGGGGTCCCCAAACCGGGGTACAGCACGGGGGATGCGATCAAGGCGGTCGAGGAAACGGCGGCACAGATATTGCCGAAAGGATGGGGGTACGAATTCACCGGAATTACCCGGGAAGAAAAACTGGCGGGATCGCAGATCGTGTTTATCTTTATCCTGAGCCTGGTGTTCATCTACTTCCTGCTGGCGGCACAATATGAAAGCTATATCCTACCCTTCGCGATAGTTCTATCCATCCCAGCCGGGGTATTCGGAGTGTTTGCTTTTCTGCAGATCTTTGGGATAGACAACAATATATATGTCCAGGTGAGCCTCATCATGCTGGTGGGTCTGCTGGCCAAGAATGCGATCCTGATCACCGAATATGCGGTACAGAGAAGACATGCGGGTATGGATTTGTGGACGGCAGCGACGGAAGCGGCCAAGCTCCGGCTTCGTCCCATCCTGATGACGTCTTTCGCCTTTATCGTAGGGCTGATGCCGCTGATGCGCGCCAAAGGGGCAGCGGCACTCGGTAACCGGAGCATCGGTACCGGTGCGGTCGGTGGGATGCTGACAGGGGTGATCCTGGGTGTCTTTATTGTTCCGGTGTTGTTCATCATTTTCCAGTACCTGCAGGAAAAGTTCTTTGGTAAAAAGTATGTGAAATCACCGGCACTGGCAGAATAAATCCGAACAGCCAAAATAATCATAACATGACATCATCAATTATAAGAACGAAATCTTTGGCCTTTGCCCTTCTCCTGGGGCTGGGAGCCTGTAAAGTATCAAAAGACACTGCTACGCCGCAGGCGGATCTGCCGGGGCAATTCAGGAGCTCGGCTACGACGGATACGACCAGCATCGCCAGTGTGCCCTGGAAGAGCTTCTTCGGGGACCCTGCCTTGCAGCAGCTGATCGACAGCGCCATCGCCCGCAACTATGATATGCAGGTGGCGTTGAAGAATATCCAGTCTGCCCGACTGGTGCTGGGACAAAGCAAGCTGGGTTACTGGCCGGACCTCAACTTCAATGCGACCTATAGCCGCAACCGGCCCGCGGACAATAGCCTCAATGGTCAGTTCGCCCCGGCGATCGTAGGCCATAAGTACCTGGAAGACTACAACGTCAATGTCGGGCTCAGCTGGGAATTACCCATCTGGGGCAAGATCCAGAACCAGCAGTCCAAGGCCCTGGCGCAGTACCTGCAGTCGGCCGAAGCCCAAAAGGCCCTTCAGACCAATATCGTCGAAAGCGTAGCCGATGGCTATTACAACCTGCTGATGCTGGATGCGCAGCTGAACATCGCCAAGGCCAACCTGGCGCTGAACGACTCGACGCTGGCCATCATCCGGCTGCAATACAATTCCGGGGATGTCACGGCGCTGGGGGTCCAGCAGGCCGAGGCCCAGGAGCAATCGGCGGCCGAGCTGATCCCGCAACTGGAACAGGGCATTCTCCTGCAGGAGAACGCGCTTAGCATCCTGACGGGCACCCTGCCCCGCAGCATTACGCGGAGTACGACCCTGGAAGCGGTGCCGGTGCGGGACACGCTGTCGGCAGGGGTACCGGCCGAGCTCGTCAGCCGCCGGCCCGATGTGCGGAGTTCGGAACTGGCGCTTACCGTTGCCAATGCCAATGTGGGTATCACAAAAGCCAGCTTATACCCTTCGCTGACGATCACTGCACAGGGCGGTCTGAACAGCTTCAAGGCGAGTAACTGGTTCAATATTCCGGGTTCGCTTTTTGGGGTCGTCGGCGCTGGGCTGACCCAGCCGATCTTCCAACGCAAGCAGCTGAAGACCCAGTATGATCTGGCCGTGGTGGACCGGGAGAAGACCGTGATCCAGTTCCGTCAGTCGGTGTTGATCGCCGTTGGGGAAGTATCGGATGCGCTGGCGAAGATCCAGAAACTGAAAGAGCAGCAGGTGGTTGCCGCCCGGCGGGTAGCGACTTTGCGGCAGGCGATCACCAATGCGAATATGCTTTTCCGGAACGGACTGGCGAATTACCTGGAGGTGATCACGGCGCAGAGCAATGTATTACAGAGTGAATTGGAGTTAGCATCTATAAAGAAAGGACAATTGACAGCAGAAGTGGAATTATACCGATCGCTAGGCGGTGGATGGAATTAACAGGATGGGCCACGGGCCCATCGGCCGAAGGCCAATAATTAGACGTTCGCGCACCAGGGGGTATTTTAACGGTAACCCCGGTGCGCGGACCAGATTGGCAGTTGTTTTAGATTGGAGTTAAATTAACAGAAAGCCGGGCAATGCCCGGCTTTCTGGCTTATAGGAATTTTCCGGTATTGGTGGTCTTTGGCATTTTGGAAGGCACTCCGGCGTATACCAGGTTGCCGCCGGCGTCGCCGGCTTCGGGGCCGAGGTCGATGACCCAGTCGGCGGACTTTATCACGTCGGTGTTGTGTTCGATGACCAGGATAGTGTGCCCTTGCCCGATCAGAGCGTTGAAGGAGGTGAGGAGTTTACGAATGTCATGAAAGTGCAGGCCCGTGGTCGGCTCATCGAAGATGAACAGAATATGGCCCTGGGCGCGACCCTTGCCGAGGAAGGAGGCCAGCTTGACTCGCTGGGCTTCACCGCCGGAGAGGGTGTCGGAGGATTGGCCGAGCTTTACATAGCCAAGGCCGACGTCGCTGAGGGGTTTTATCTTCGAATAGATGTCGGACTCGTCCTTGAAGAATTCCAGCGCTTCGTCGACGCTCATCTCGAGCACGTCATAGATGCTTTTCTCGCGGTAGCGGACCTCGAGGATCTCCTCCTTGAAGCGCCGGCCATGGCAGACCTCGCAGGTGAGGTGGACGTCGGCGAGAAATTGCATTTCAACCACCTGTTCGCCTTCGCCTTTGCAGGTGTCGCAGCGGCCGCCGTCGACATTAAAAGAGAA
>Ga0105239_10002374_pt1 | contig 24005 bp, 20 predicted proteins | sample KBSC44metaG_FD_92761 | JGI IMG/M metagenome (GOLD analysis project Ga0105239, IMG submission 92761) | Corn rhizosphere microbial communities from Kellogg Biological Station, Michigan, USA - KBS C4-4 metaG | ecosystem: Host-associated > Plants > Roots > Rhizosphere > Soil | place: Michigan, USA...
CTCCCCGGTTGGGAGGACTTTAAAAAATCGAACGCCACCGCAGCTAAAGTCTCCCCTACCGGGGGAGATTTAGAGGGGGCAACATACGCGAATGCCCTTAGGTTAACGGGTATGGTATGCTATTCGCCCCTACGTAGTTTTCCATTTGTAGCCGACTACTTGCAGCGTCTTCCGGACTCTCCTCCGCTTAACAATTTATTAACTTCATCCTCAGCCCGCATATCGTATCTTTACCTTATGAAATTACGCGTACTCGTTTTTTTTAATGCCGCTGCGGTTGCCATTACGCTATCCATAGTGAATTATTATTTTCAGCATAGCTGGTACAACGTTGCCCTTACGTTTTTTATCACGCTTGCCACCAGTTTCCTGGCTTTCTATTACATGATAGAAAAGTATGTTTATTCAAAAATCAAACTGATATACAAGCTTATCCATAACCTGAAGCTGGGCCGCGACCTGCGCGATGCCCTTGGCGAACATGTTACCGCCGACCCCATAAACGATGTGGAGCACGAGGTAAAAGAATGGGCGAAGGAAAAGAAAAGCGAGATTGACGAGCTGCGCAAGCAGGAAAAATTCCGCCGCGACTTTCTATCCAATATCTCGCACGAATTTAAAACGCCGCTGTTTGCCATACAGGGCTACATCGAGGCCTTGCAGGATGATGATTTCGAAGATAAAGATATGGCAAAGCAGTTTTTGTCTAAAGCTTCAAAAAATGTAGATCGTCTCAGTTACCTGATTAAGGATTTGGACGAAATCTCAAAACTGGAATCAGGCGAGATACCCATCAATCTTACCCGTTTCAAAATAAATGAATTAATAAAAGAGGTTTTCGAGACATTTGAACTTAAGGCCCGCCAGCAAAACATTAAGTTGCTATTTAAACATGATGAGCCTGTACTGGTAAACGCCGACCGCGAGAAAATTCGCCAGGTATTGATAAACCTCATCGAAAACTCAATTAAATACGGCAAAGAAGAGGGCAGTACCTCGGTAAGTCTATTCGAGCTGCACGATCAGGTATTGGTTGAAGTTACTGACGACGGTATCGGTATCGAGGAGAAATTTCTGCCGAGGTTGTTTGAACGTTTCTTCCGCACAGATACCAGCCGGTCGAGGCAGATTGGCGGCTCGGGGCTTGGGTTGGCTATTGTAAAGCATATTATCGAGGCGCACGAACAAACTATCAACGTGCGCAGCACCGAGGGAATAGGTTCAACCTTCGGCTTTACCTTACAGCTCTCCAAGCAGAGTTTACATTTGCCTAACATACCAGTTCTTAAAAATTAACATTAACTTAACATTGCAAGTTTACCTTTGTGTAAATTTAATGTTAAGCAATGTCACTAAACAGCATTTTTCAATACTTCGTCCCTAAAGACAAAAAGATTTTTTCGCCATTATTTGAGCAGGCGGCAAGCAATGTGGTAGCTATGGCTACAATTTTGGTTGAAGCCGTTAACTCCAACAACCCCCAAACGCGCGAAGAACTGTTTAAACAGATTGACAAGCTTGAAAATAAAGGCGACGAAATAACCCACCAGGTACACCTGGAGCTCGGTAAAAACTTTATCACCCCTTTTGACCGTGAAGATATTCACTCTCTGTCATCGGCCATTGATGACGTTGCCGATTATATACAGGGTGCTGCCAACCGCATGAGCCTTTACCGCATTGACGATTATAACGAGCATATCCGCAAGCTTTCGGAGTTGGTATTGCAAGCCAGTATCGACCTTGAAAAAGCCGTGCGCGAACTGAAGGACCTTAAAAATGTACGCAACATAGCCGACTCCTGCATCCGCATTAACAGTGTTGAAAACCAGGCGGATTATGTGTTTGACCGCGCTGTTGCCGACTTATTTTTGTATGAGAAGGATGCAATCCGCCTTATCAAATACAAAGAAATACTATCAGCATTAGAAACCGCCACCGACATGTGCGAAGATGCTGCCGATGTTATGGAATCTATATTAGTTAAAAACGCATAAGCCGATGGTTACTCCTATACTTGTTGTAATAGTTGTGCTTGCCCTGGCTTTTGATTATACCAATGGCTTTCACGATGCTGCAAATTCCATCGCCACCATTGTATCAACCAAGGTACTTACGCCTTTCCAGGCTGTATTGTGGGCTGCTTTTTTTAACTTCCTGGTATTCTTTTTTGTTAAAGAGCATAAGGTAGCAGCCACCGTTTCGAAGATAGTACATGAGCAATTTATTACGCTGCATGTTATCCTGGCCGGTTTAATTGCTGCAATTTCGTGGAACCTGATCACCTGGTGGTTTGGTATTCCTTCCAGCTCGTCGCATACGCTTATAGGCGGTTTTGCCGGCGCGGGGGTTGCCAATGCCCTATATATGGGCGAGGGCGCCATGAAGGCTATAAATAACAACTACGTATTTACCGTATTGGCCTATATTGTGCTTGCACCGGTTATCGGTCTCATTGTCGCTTATATTGTCACCGTAATTATATTACATATCTGTAAGAGGGCTCGGCCCGCGGTAGCCGAACGATGGTTTAAAAGGCTGCAGCTGGTATCCTCGGCCGCGCTGAGCTTTGCGCACGGCGGTAATGACGCCCAAAAGGTGATGGGAATTTTATATGTAACGATGGTAGCCGCCCATATCGTAACCCCGGGCGGTGCCATGCCTGATTGGATTCCGTTAGCCTGTTATTCGGCTATAGCACTGGGCACCATGTCGGGCGGATGGCGCATTGTAAAAACCATGGGCTCAAAAATCACCAAGATAACTCCGCTGGAAGGCGTAAGCGCCGAAACAGCAGGTGCAATTACCCTGTTTTTTACGCAGCAGTTCGGCATACCCGTGTCAACCACACATACCATCACCGGCTCAATAATCGGTGTGGGTTTAACAAAACGTTTGTCGGCAGTACGCTGGGGAGTAACCATAAACATTATCTGGGCCTGGATAATCACCATCCCGATATCTGCAGTTATTGCTGCGGGGGTGTTTACGCTGTTGAGGATATTTGTGAAGTAGATTATAGATATGAGATTTGAGATATTAGACGTGGAATTTGACCTAATGCTGTCTCAAATCTCATATCTAAACTACCAGGTAAAAATCTCAATACGCATATCTCTCATCTCATTTCTATTATTTAATTTGGCAGCGATAAAACTTATTGCTTAGCTATCTATTATAAGTAATACAAATACACCATAAAAACTGCCATCATGAAAAGAACGCTACTAGCCGTACCTTTATTTGTTTTATTTATATTGCTGTCGAGTTGCGATCAACTCAACAAGGTTGCTCAAACTGCCGGCACCCAGCTTACCAATCCATCAAACCTCGAGATTGCGAATGGCCTTAGAGAGGCTTTGCAGCAGGGCACTTCAAAAAGCTCGGACCAGCTATCTGCCGTAGATGGCTTTTTTGCAAATGCGGCTGTTAAAATTTTGTTTCCGCCCGAGGCACAAAAAGCCGAGAACACATTGCGTGATATAGGCCTGGGTAAGCTTGCCGACAATGTTATCCTTTCGCTTAACCGCGCTGCCGAAGATGCTGCCAAACAGGCTAAGCCGATATTCATCAATTCGATAAAGCAGATGACGCTTACCGATGTTACCAATATTTTATTGGGCAGCCAGGATGCCGCCACGCAATATTTTAAACGTACTACTACTGCACAATTAACCGCATCGTTTAAACCGGTTATACAGGGTAGCTTAAATAAAGTTGGCGCAACAAAATATTATGGCGATGCTGCCAACGCTTACAATAAGGTTCCGTTTGTAAGCAAAATAAACCCCGACATCAGCGCTTATGTAACTCAAAAAGCGATTGACGGATTGTTTTTAGAAATTGCAAAAGAAGAGCTGAATATTCGCCAGAACATAGGCGCCCGTACCTCGCCACTACTACAGAAAGTATTTGGCTACGCCGATAAGAATAAGAAATAATTGACACTAATGATCTGTCAGTGAGATTTGTCAACTTTTAAAAAGTTGACAAATCTTTACCCCGAGGCATTTTTCAATGCGCCGTAGGTGTAAAATATTGGTAGAAGAATAAAAAGAACGGATAGCGCTCCGTTAGGTGCGTAACCTTACAAATAAGCCCGCCTTACACACATATCGTCACGTCACCCCCCCTTCAATTAACCACACCGCTCCCGCTGTAAACATCAACCCGCTCCTGCATCGGTATATCCCTGCTGTATTTGCGGCGATAATCCTGCGGGGTAAGCCCGGTTATCTTTTTAAATACCTCGCGGAAGGTTTTAATATCATTATAACCCGCGTCATACATTAAAATATTAATGTTTTGCGCGCCTTTCTCCAGCGCTTTTTTAGCGGCTTCAATCTTTACACGCTGCAGGTATTCAAACGGTGTATTTTGGGTGGCCTTTTTAAAACGCCGAATAAAATTACGCTTGCTCATATTGCTATGCTCGGCAATATCATCAATGTTAAGCTGTTGCTGATGGTTTTGCTCGATGTATTGCTGGGCCTTTAATATATCCTCATCGCTATGGGTATGCTGCCCCATAAATACTGAAAAATGCGACTGGCTGGTGCGGTCCATATCCAGGCTGAACATTTTGCTGGCCCAAACGCCTACGTCGCGTCCGCAGAATTTATCGATAAGATAAAGCACCAGGTTTAACGATGAAAAAGCTCCGCCACTGGTATAAATTCCCCGGTCGTCGGTTATCACCATGTCCGACAGGAAATTAACATCCGGGTAACGGCTTACAATATCATCCCTGTCAAACCAATGCGATGTGCATGAACGCCCCGAAAGCAGGCCTCCTTCAGCCAAAAAATAGCTGCCGGAACAAAGACTGGCTACTTCAGCACCTCCTTTATTCTTACTGCTAACCCATTGAATCAGGTTTTGATGCTTCTCCAGGGAAATGGTTCGATCGCCGTAAAATGCCGGAACGATAATAAGGCCGGGGTTTTCCAGCTTATCTATCGGGCAATAGCCCACAAAAGGCTCTGGATTATGTAAAAACCTGCTTTCGGGTTCCTGCCCCACAAGCATTATTCTAAATGGCAGCGGCTTACCTTTTTCGTGAAAAAACCGGTTGGTATGTATAAACATATCCATCGCGCCGGAAACCGTTGACAACACGGCATCCTCGTGTATTAAAATCGCAACGTCTTTCATTATTTATAATTGATAATTCAAATTTAGCAGCTTTTGGCACATTTGCAACCCAAGGGGGCGGGTTTAACATAATAATGTACTGCAATATCGTAAAGATAGGGATTGAGCATAAAGATTTGACAACTTTTAAAAAGTTGTCAAATCTAAAATAGCGGTTTAGCTCAACGCATTTTTCGCATATTCGCGGCATTTAATAACTTCCTTAACAGCATCGGAGCCTGCGGGGATGTTATACTCCAGCTCTATAGTTGCCGGGAATTTATATTTATTGGCCTTCATCAAAGCAAGCACATCCTTAATCGGCGTATCGCCTTCGCCCCATGGCGCATTGGGGCCGTTGTTGAATTTGCGGTCTTTAATGTGCATACTCACAATACGGTCGGCGTTTTTCTTGATGAAATCAACCGGGCTGCTGCTGGTGCCGGCTACATAGTGGCCGATATCAAGGTTAATGGCATTATATTTCGACTGGCTCAAAGCAGTATCCCAAAGCGTAGGAGTAGCCTGTGTATGCGCGTGATAGCCTACAAACATTTTATGCTCAGCGGCTTTGTTGCCCAGGCGCTGTGTTTGTTCGTGGTCTTCCGGTAATTCAACGGTAACATGTGTACAGCCCAGCGCCTTTCCGGCATTAAAGGCGTAATCTATTTCTGCATCGGTGTTCTTCTTATTTAATGCATTTGGTTTCCACGCGTAAATTTTAACGCCCGCATCGTTATACATTTTGCGCAGCTCCTTAAACTTATCCATCGGCACACCGCCGCGCCATTCGGCCATTTTTGCCTGCCAGTCGCTATTTGGCGCGTATTTTGGCGCACCGGCAAAAGCTTCGGCAGCTTCACCCATCAGCTCGATGGCGTTGATATTGCAATCTTTACAATATTGCAATAATTGTTCGGCACTGCCGGGCATGCTGCGGAACGAATAGGTGATAACACCTATCTGCACGCCGTTAATCATGGAGTTTGGTTTGCCATCGGCAAAAAGCGATGCCGCAAACGATGCTTTTGAAGCAAGGGTTAAGCCGGCCGCCGCCAACAGCCCGGTGCCGATAAAGCGGCGCCTGGATAAATCTTCTGTTTTCATAAATAATACCTGGTTAGGGAATAATTGGTTTGTTTTGCTTATAACCAAAGCTAACATTTTATTCCATTGCGGGCAAGGCGGGTTCGGTAACGTTTTTATGGGAAGTGCACACTAATATCGAGTCTTCCAAACAAAACAATATGTTGTCGCCGTGTTCCCTGTGATCGTTCTGAAATCTCTTATGTTGTTGCTTTTTGCAAAAACTCCACTGTAACCGTTGTTCCTTCGTTCTCTTTTGATTTTATAGTGATAGTTCCCCCAAACAGCTGGATAATCTTTTGCGTTACATACAGCCCTATACCATTACCCGCAAAGTTACGTGCGTTATAGCTGCGGTAGAATGACTTGGTCACCTTCTCCATGTCTTCCTTCGGTATACCTATGCCGGAATCGATGATGCGGATGCGGATAAAATGGTCGTCAGCATAAAAATTACAGATAACGGGTTTGTGTTCCGAAAATTTAAAGGCATTGCTTACCAGGTTATTGAGCGCGATGAACATGAGTTGCCGGTTGGCGTAAATAGATAAAAGACCCTCATCTTCGGGCAAACGGTCGATATTTATTTTAAGCGGACCTTCGCCCGGCCGGGTTACCCAGTATTCGTCCACTTCCCACAGCAACTCATCTATACGCACCGGTGTGAATTCGGCGGTGCTGAAATCCATATCTACCTGGGCAAGCTCCATCAAGCCGGTTATCGTATCGCGCAACCTTTCAGATTGCTCCAACACCAGCTGCAGCGTACGTTCGTGCTGCTCGGCATCCCGCTTTTTGCTGAGGGCCAGTTCCACTTCGCCAATAATGCTGGTTACGGGGGTACGGAGCTCATGCGACGCATTGGTAACATATGTTTTCTGTAGCTCGAAGGCATTTTCAAGGTGGGCCAAAAGGCGATTAAAGTTTTGCGCCAGTTCGCTTATTTCGTCCCGGCCATTACCTTCGTTTATCCGCTTATTTAAATTATTGGCATTAATAAGCTTCATTTGCTGCACTACATTGCTTATTGGCGAGAGGGCCTTAGTAGCCAATATGCGCCCCGCAAAATACAAGATACTCCCTACCACAAAGAACACCACAAGCATGGCTTTAAGCATACCATCCAATCGCCGGGCGCCATCCCGGTCCACAGCAGATACGAGGATAACGAAATTGCCCTGGTTGTCCTTATAATATATGCCTACTATCTGGCGTTGATTTTCGCTGTATTGCAGAAAATGCCGCTTTCTAACGGCTTCGATAGTGCGCTGACCCCAATATTTTTTTTCATCAGGGATAAAAGCGGCTGTATTCCGGCTGTCGTAAAAACGGATAACCTCGCCCGGCAGGTTTTTAATATAACGGTTACGCACTCGGCTTAACGAGTCGGCAGTAATTTCATCGGCCTTTAAATAGAGCTGGGCGGCTACGTTGGCACGATCGTTAAGGTGGGTAAAGAAATCACTACGCACCAGCGAATAAAAAGAAAAGTAAATAGATACTAATACTACCAGCAATACGCCCGAACCGAGCAGGGTAAAATACAGCGAAAGCCTGTCTTTTATTTTCACTTTAAACTAACTTTTTGTTTTCGGCGGACGTTTAATTTTGACGTAGGGGCGTATCGCATACGCCCTAACCGACATGCCATTTCTATCCATCAATCAGCGCCGGTTGATTTTCGGGGGCGTATGCCATACGCCCCTGCGATATCATTATACGGTGTTATTCCGTCTTAAATATATAACCCTTCCCGATAACGGTGTGGATATATTTAGCATCAAAGCCCTTTTCTATTTTATTGCGAAGGTAATTTACATACACATCCACCACGTTGGTGCCTGTGTCAAAATCTATCCCCCAAACCTTTTCGGCAATGGCCTGGCGCGTAAGTATTTTGTTGGGGTTACGCATCAAAAACTCCAGGAGCGCAAACTCCTTGGTGGTTAAATTAATACGCTGCCCGGCGCGCTCTACGATTCCGCTATGGGTATCCAAAGTAATATCAGCAACTACAATATGGCTATTCGGCTCTATCGATTTCCGGCGTAGCAATGCTTCTATCCGTGCCTGCAATTCGCGGTAATGGAACGGCTTCACCAGGTAATCGTCTGCACCGGCGTTCAGGCCGGTAACTTTGTCGTCTATATTGCTTTGTGCAGTTAGCATCAGGATAGCGATTTGCTTATCCTTTTGCCGGATATGCCGGCAAACTTCAAAGCCATTAAGGTAGGGGAGCATCAAATCCAATATCATCAGATCATATGACTTTGCCGGAAATAACCTGATCGCCTCCGCACCGTCCCGCGCCACGTCGACCGCGTAGTTATTTTCCCCGAGCGCTTTTTGAATAAACGAAGCAACCCGCTCATCATCCTCGACTAAAAAAATTTGGGCCATGGTTAAAACTAGGCAAATATAATGGGATTTATGAGGCTTATTTATTCGACGAAACCTGGCAACCGCATACGCTCAACAATTAGCCCATAAGCCGTTAACAGTATCCTTATCTCAAACATTTTGCAAATCCGCTTAGTTTATTATTTTTACACTCCAATTATTTATCATTCAAACAATTTTAAATGGTTATTATAAACAATTACGCCGAATTTGAAGAACTGCTGGGTAAAGAGATAGGCACATCAGGCTGGCATACCATCACGCAGGACCAAATAAACAAATTTGCCGAAGCTACTATAGACCACCAGTGGATACATACCGACCCGGAACGCGCGGCAGTCGAAAGTCCCTTTAAGGCAACCATAGCTCATGGTTACTTAACCGTGTCGCTTCTTCCTTACTTCTGGCACCAGATTGCGGACGTGCGCAACCTCAAAATGCAGATAAACTACGGCATCGATAACATAAAATTTGCGCAGCCCGTTGTGGTAGATAGCCAGGTAAGATTAATTGCCCGCCTGGTTGCTATCGTAAATTTAAGAGGTATAACCAAAGCTACCATCGGTGTTACCATGGAAATTGACGGCGAAAAAAAACCGGCTTATACTGGTGAGGTAGTGTTTTTATATCATTTTAATGCTTAGTTTTTTGAAACTAAAATTACGTTGAAGGACTAATATTTGCCAATATGACCGCGACTTTTGACCTGTACACTAAAAGGACGCGGTTATATTATGTTACGCTGATCATATCGATAGCAACATTAGTTGTTTGCTTTATTGCGTGGCTCACTAACCTGCAGCTTCCCCGGTTTTTGATGATACCTTTCGATGTGTTTATTTTCATCGGCGGGTTAACCATTCCGTTTTTTGTGATTTTAACAGGTAGCGGCTGGTTCATAACCTTTCAAAAAGACGGTGAGATGATATTGGCTGACGATCACCTAATAATCGACAACATAAAGATAGCTGCCGCCGAAAGCAGCAAGATTAAATTCCGGGCGGGCTTTTCTCCAAAGGGACGGCGCGGTTACATTGTAAACAACCGCGTTGAAGCAACAGATGATAATGGAATTATTCATAAACGGCGCTTTGTTATTAAATATGATGACAATGGCGAAGCTTTTGAAAAAATAACCGGGGAGTGGTTTAAGAAAAAATACGCCGGTGTTGTTTATCATTCTGTTTAATATTATAGACCCGGCCCTTTCACCCTCGCTGTTTCAAAACTCATAAGAATAAAAGCCCGCCTACTCTGCACTTTTATTAGCAATTAGCAAACCCTCCCGGAGGCCTTTTAAATTTGATAGACGGATTTTTTATTGCCGTTCGGCTTTAGCCAACGGTCAAGATTAACAAAGCGAAAGGGGCTTTAGCCAAATATTCGGGCGATTTTGGCTAAAGCCTTCTATTGGGTATCATTATTAGTCCGTTGGCTAAAGCCGAATGGCAATTTCTCTTGCCTATAACGCGATTTCTTAATCGTATTTAAATAGTTTCTTACCTAAATACGCTAAATATTTAACTGCGAATTAAGCGTATCAGTCTGCTCCGCCTGGTATTTAAAAACCTGCCTTATTACTATTTAAACACCCTTTTTGTACAAAATACACTTTGTGTTTAAAGCGTATTAAATAAAATATAACTGTCTAAATATCAATTATTTATGTTAAATTTTATTTGCTTTTCTGATATGGATTAGCATATTTTTGTAATACCAATTCAGAACCATACGTCTGCCTACTTATCGAAAACAGGTAAAATGCCAAAGCATAGCAGCTAAAACGCGTTTGTCTTTTTAAGTGTGGGTTAACCCTTAGCGGCGTAGTTTCAAATTGGAAAAGCTTTTAAACCAATCAACAAACTATAACCATTTATGAAAACTATCTACAACCTCAAATTGCTGGTCGCGTTGCTCCTGCTGCCGGCAATGCTGTTTAATTCGTGCAAAAAAGATATGTCGAAACAAACACCCGGCATAACTAATGCAGGCGCAACAACCGTTGCCCGTGCTGCAAACGAAACCGTTAACGTTTGGATGACCACATCCGACCAAAGCAAATTGCTGGCAACACAGGCCAACATCAATTTCGCGGCAGATGCCGGAACCAACGCTACAACGGTTACTGTTGATGAAAATACCACCTACCAAACTATCGACGGCTTCGGCTACGCGCTTACCGGCGGCAGCGCGTCGTTAATAAACGGACTCGGTGCAAATCAATCAACCTTTCTGAACGACATCTTTTCGACTGCATCCGGCCACGTGGGTTCGGCGTTTGTGCGTATCACTATCGGCGCGTCGGACCTAAGCTCGTCTGATTTTACTTATGACGATATGCCGTCGGGCCAAACCGACAATAGCCTTACTCATTTCAGCATCAGCCAGGAGATGACCGACCTGGTGCCGGTACTGAAGAAAATCATCGCCATAAATCCCGCTATTAAAATATTGGCAACACCATGGACTGCCCCCGTTTGGATGAAACAGAGCACTACCGGCAACGGCGGCTTTACCGGCGGTAACTTAAACCCGGCCTACTACGACGCCTACGCCCGTTATTTTGTGAAATACATCCAGGCTATGGCGGGGCAGGGCATTAACATTTATGCTGTTTGTCCGCAAAACGAGCCGCTTAACCCTTACAACAATCCGGCTATGACCATGCAGGCTAACGAAGAGGCTAACTTCATCAAAAACAATCTTGGTCCGCAATTTTCGGCCAATGGCATTTCTACAAAAATCATCGCCTACGATCATAACTGCGACCGCCCGGACTATCCTGAAGCTGTATTGGGCGATGCCGGCGCCAACCCTTATGTTGACGGCTCTGCTTTCCACCTGTATGCTGGCGATATCAGCGCGCTTACCACGGTGCATAACGCTTATCCGGCCAAAAACATTTATTTCACCGAGCAATACATAGGCGGGCCCGGCAACTTTGGCGGCGATTTTTCATGGCACATGACCAATATTATCATAGGCGCCTCTCGAAATTGGAGCCGCGTGGCTTTGGAGTGGAACCTGGCAGCCGACCCTAACTATAACCCGCATACCGCAGGCGGCTGCTCAAACTGCCAGGGCGCTGTAACCATATCGGGCAACAGCTACACTAAAAATACCGCCTACTATACCGTAGCGCACGCATCTGAATTTGTGAAGGCCGGCGCTGTGCGTATATCATCAAACGTGGCAGGCAGCATACAAAACGTTGCCTTCAAAAACCCTGATGGCACCAAGGTACTGGTTGTCATGAATAATGGCACGGCAAGCTCAAGCTTTAAAGTTAAATGGGGCGCAGAGTCATTTACCTACACACTTCCGGCGGGCGCCGCTGCCACTTTTAAATGGGCGGGCACACAGTCGACCGGGACAGGCGGGGGTGCGCCAATCGGGCAAACCATCACACTGAAAGGCTTCAATAACATGTACGTGAGCGGCGAAAACGGTACACAGGCCATGAACTGTAATCGCGCCACTGCCGGTACCTGGGAACAGTTTTTAGTTGTTGATGCCGGTAATGGAAAAGTTTCCCTGCAAAGTATGGGCAAATATGTATCCAGCGAAAACGGCACACAGGCTATAACGTGTAACCGCGCCACCCACAGCGATTGGGAAGCATTTACCTGGGGCGTAAACGCCGACGGTACCATTACCCTAAAAGGCAATAATAACGATTTTGTATCCAGCGAAAATGGCACACAACCGATGACATGTACCCGTACTGCAGCATCAGGATGGGAGTCGTTTAAGGTGAACCAGTGATGATTTGACGTAGGGGCGTATTGCATACGCGCTCGCCACGCAACCGGCGCTGGTTATAAGGTTCATGGTTAGCGGTCCGGGGCGTATGCAATACCAAAGCCGTTAACTTAAGGAAGATTCACCCTTTGCAGCGGGTTAAAGCCCCACCTAAATCCTCCCCGGTTGGGAGGACTTTAAAAAAATAGACGCCACCGCAGCTAAAGTCTCCCCAACCGGGGGAGATTTAGAGGGGGCAATATGCACAACGGCTCTTAAGTTAACGGCTATGGTATGCAATACGCCCCTACGTTAAAAAAACAATCAACCAATTTGTTAACTAAATACAACCATCATGAAAAAACAACTCTTTAAACTTTTGGCGTTTGCCGGCATCGGGCTGGCTGCAATGGTGAGCTCCTGTAAAAAGGATAGCAATAACCAAATGAAAAGTTCAAACCCGGCTTCGGTAAACACCGAAACAACTACCGCGCCCCGTGCGGTTACCTGGCAGCTGGTTTGGGCCGATGAATTTAACGGCACCAGTGTCGACGGCAGCAAATGGAATGTTGACGTAGGTAACCCGGGCGTTAACAATGAGAAAGAATATTACCAGGCCTCAAACGCAACCGTAACCGGCGGCAACCTGGTGATAACCGCAAGAAACCAAAGTGTTGGCGGACAGCCTTACACATCGGCCAAGCTGGAAACTTTCGGCAAGTTCTCAACCACTTACGGAAGAATTGAGGCTCGTATTAAGCTTCCGGCTTTCCAGGGTAGCTGGCCTGCCTTTTGGATGCTGGGCAACAACATCAATACCCCCGGTGTTGGCTGGCCAAATTGCGGCGAAATTGATATAATGGAGCAGGTGAATACCAGCAGTACCATTTTAGGCACTATGCATTGGAACGGCGGCAGCGGACACGTACAATACGGCAGCAGCACCACAACCACACCTACCGATTTCCATATCTACGCCGTAGAATGGGATACCAATAGCATCCGCTGGTATGTAGATAATACCTTGTACGTAACCGGTAATATTCAGAATAATATCAACAATACCGGCGCATTCCATAATCCGTTCTATATTATTTTAAACCTTGCCGTAGGCGGCGATTTGCCCGGTCAAACTGTTAACACCGGTGCATTGCCTGCAACCATGCTGGTTGATTATGTGCATGTGTATACCGCTTCGGGCACCGGCAGCGGCCCCCCTATCGGTCAAACCATTACGCTTAAAGGGTTTAACAACCAGTATGTAAGCGGCGAGAACGGTACACAGGCTATGAATTGCAATCGCCCAACCGCACAGGCATGGGAGCAGTTTACAGTAGTTGACGGCGGCGGCGGCAAAATAGAGTTGCAGAGCCAGGGAAAATTCGTGTCATCAGAAAACGGAACCCAGGCCATTACCTGTAACCGTGCTACAGCAGGCGACTGGGAGAAATTTACCTGGGGCACCAATGCTGATGGCACTATAACGCTGCAAGGCAACAACGGCAAATTCGTTTCATCAGAGAACGGCACGCAGCCCATGACCTGTAACCGTGCAACAGCATCCGGCTGGGAAGCGTTTAAAGTGGACCAATAGTAAGACTCTTAGAACCAAGAATCAAGATGAAAAACAGTGACCCGGGGCTTATTAACAAACTATGCGGCTTTGCCTTGGCTCTTGATTCTTGGCTCTTGACTCTATTTCGACGGTATTTTACTACATTAGTGCACCAATTATATTTATGAGAATAATATTTTCGAAAATAATTACAAGCGCCCTCATTTTGCCGGCGCTTGTAGTTTTTACCAGTTCCTGCTCAAAAGACAACAGCACCGGTAAAACAGTTACGGCGACAACTCCCGATCCGCCAAAGACAAAACCGAGACCAACATATACCCTTGCATGGTCTGACGAATTTAACGGCCCTGCTATTGATCCGGCAATTTGGAGCATGGAAACCGGCAGCCTCGGCGTAAATAACGAAAAGGAATACTACCAGGCAAGTAATGCAACTATTGAAAGCGGCAACCTGGTTATTACCGCAAAGAAAGAGAATGTAGGTGGCATGTCGTACACCTCTGCAAGGATGAATACCAATGGTAAATTTTCAACCACCTACGGGCGCGTTGAAGCCAAAATAAAGATGCCGCTTGGTAAAGGTTTCTGGCCTGCATTCTGGATGCTGGGGTCTAACATTAACACCGTTAGCTGGCCGCGCTGCGGCGAGATAGATATTATGGAGCATGTGAACGATGATAACCTTGTTTACGGCACCATGCATTGGCAGGCAGGCGCCGGCCACACCCAATATGGAGAGAAAACGACCACTACTACGCCCGGAGATTATCACATTTATGCCGTTGAATGGGACACTGACGAAATACGCTGGTATATTGATGATACGCTTTTTGTAACCGGTAACATTAAAGACAACGTTAACGAAACCAACGCATTTCATCTGCCTTTTTTTATCATATTGAATTTTGCAGTAGGCGGCGATTTTCCGAATCAACCTGTTGACGAAAGCCTGCTGCCCGCAAAAATGTACGTGGATTACGTAAGGGTTTACCAGGCAAAATAAGTTGTTACTATTAAACTATAACTACCCGCGCTTGAGAGAGCCTATAAAACTTTACGCTTTTATGTTGGTGGCTATACTTGTCGCGGTTAAGGGCAGGGCGCAGGATATTCAACAGAAATTGCAGCTCTCGGTTTCTGCAGGGCGGCAGGTTGAAGATTTCAACTGGTCTATCGCCGGCAACATAAGCGGGCAAAGCCCCAATGTTCTTTCGGAGTTAAAATGGAAAAACGTAGGAGGGTTCGGCTATTCGGCGGCCCTTCAATGGAATTTCTGGCGCAAGCTTGTGCTTACAGGCGGCTATACCCGGGTAGCGGTAAGTTCCGGTAATGTAAGCGATATTGATTATACTGCTGATAATCGTACACAACCCAACTACAATCAAAACTTTAGCGATAATAAGGGATATACATCTGCCTGGTTTGCAGGCGCCGGGTATGCGCTTATCAATAATAACCGCTTAAGCTTAACACCATTTGCTGGCTACGGAGGCAACCGCCAGTCGCTTTACATTGTTGACCTTACCGGCCAGTTCCCCGATTTAAACAGCAGCTATGATGCACAATGGAAAGGACCTTTCCTGGAAGTAAAATCAGCTGTAAAAATATGGCGGGGCTTAAAGCTTGCTGCCGATGCTACCTATAGCCAGGTCGTCTACAGCGCTCAGGGCGATTGGAATTTAATCAGCCAGTTTCGGCACCCTGTAAGTTACCGGCATTCGGCAAAAGGGTACGGGGTAAACGCAGGGGCAAATCTTGTTTATAAAATAACGCCCAATATTGCTGTTAATGCGGGTTATAGTTACTTTAACTGGGAAACAGGGAACGGCACCGATCAACTCTATCTCTCATCAGGCCAGGTTGATAAAACACAAATGAATGGTGCTTACCGCAGGGGGCATTGGCTCGGCGGCGGGATAATTCTTTCTTACTAAAAAAGCCGTTGAAAACACTTTTTGTTTTCAACGGCTTTCTGTATGCAGCTTTTAAAAGCCGGGATTATATAGAATCTGTAGAAGTTACCAGGCCTTCCGGCTGATGATCAGGAACGCGGCTGGTAAAAGGTGATTTTTTTGTAAACAAGCCCATGATGAATAACAGGCCGCCTAATAATATTTCCGGCCAGAATACGCCCGGAAATGTTTTGCCGCCGGCGCGAACCGAATCGAACGCAAAGCCATACAAAAATGGTGATATCCACAATACAAAGCCCATCAGCACGTCAAGCACCAGTTTTATCCGGATTGGGAGCTGTTTAATAAAGCCTGTTTCGATATTGGTGAATATAGCCATTATCAACTGCAGCCAGCCGATATATATAGGTAAAAACAATGCAGCGCTTGAAACACCTACCAAATCAAACAACCACGGGGAGGCTATCAGGGTAAGCGCAAGGACGTAATTTAAAGCTCCATAAAATGCTGTCGAAATAAACGGTTTCATATTTTTTATGTGTATTTTCTTTAACAACACCGTACGAACGGTATTTGTGCTCAAAGGTATAAATTTTGAAACTATCCGGAACCGATTTCTTTATAATTATTGAGAGGGAAGGTAAATTTTTTCAATATCACCGCGCTTGCCTATTTTTTCCGGACTATTTTGGAGCCGATAAAGGCAAATAAGCCAAACACTGCGGCAGATATTACGCCCGGAATTAATCCCACCAGCGCCACGGCTACCCTGGGGTGTGTACCGAAAGAGGGCGGAAGCCACGTCATCATACTATCGAGCTGGTTATGGTTCTGAATGTATTTTTGATAAAACAAAAAGTGTATACTGGTTATCCATACGCAGTTAAGCAGGCCTGTATAAAAACCGTAAAGAAAGTATTTGCCGTTACAGGCTTTGGCAATTACAGCAGAACAAAACACAAAAATCACCACCCAAAATACAGGCTCAACCTTCTGCGGTATTAGCGATACAGAGCCAAACGCCATTATCAACCCGAAAATTGATAATTGAAAAATGAGTTTCCAATTCATGTTTAAATATTATTTGATATAAATATAAAAATAATCGACCTAAACAAAAGCGTGATAAAATAAAAGGCAGCTACATTACTGCGGCTGCCTTTCCTGGCGGTTATTATCCCGCTGGTTTATTGATAGGTATTGTAACGACCTAATATTGGCGTAGATATGCGATGAAGCACAGGGCCATCTGATGCCTTGGAATTATTTAAGTCCTTTTCCTGTAAGCTATTTTGCTTTTCCAGTGTTATGCGGTTAAGCTTGCTAACATCGCTTTCTTTGCCATTGGGCTTAACCAGGCCGTTTGTGGGCGAATCTTTTATGTTTATCGGGGTGCTCCGGTTAGCGGTATCGTTTTTTATACTAATCGTATTTACACGAACAGCGGGTACCCTTCCGTTTTGCCTTACAGGAGCTGTAGATACCGTATTGTCGTTATCCACAAGGTTAAAAGCTATCGGAACAGAATATGCTACTCTTACCGGACGGCCATTTTGTATGCCGGGTGTCCATTTCGGCGATTCCTGGATAACGCGCAGTGCTTCCATATCAATATCTGCAGCAACCCCACGGGTAACACGCAGATCTGTTAACGAGCCATCTCTTTCAACCACAAAGGATACAATCACCTTTCCTTGTACGCCCGCATCGCGCATAGCGGCAGGATACCTTATGTTTTTTGACAGGTAACGGTAAAAGGCGTCGATGCCGCCCGGAAATTGCGGAACCTTCTCAACTGCAATAAAAACAGAGCTGGTTTCATTATCAGCATCATCCTTTTTTGCCGTTATTACTTCGGATTCTGTCGCCTGTTTAGAAATCTCGGTTTTCGGCGATTTTATAATAATATCCGGGGTACCGGTCCGGGTTGTGGAATTGCTGTCAGGAGCTGCTTTGGCGGCATCATTCTGCACCTTTGTGCTGCTATCTAATATAGCAGACGGCTCGCTGGCGGGGGTTTGCAATACCTGGTCTACCTTTTTATTAACAAAACCCACCGTTTTGCTGTTATACACCGTAGCTGATGATAACACCAGCATCAGCATAAACAATGGGGCCGACAAGCCATATTTTATCAGCGCAGCCCTTTTTGAATGGCTTTTTTGCAGCATAAGTATACGCTGCTTTAACAGGCTGTGATTAAAAAAGGGATTAACCAGCTTGTGTGCCGGCGCATTAAAAGTTTGGCTTACCAGCAGCAGCGCGTAATCGCTTTTATTGGTTCCGTGTTTTACGGCCTGCCTGTCGGCAATGTATTCATGAATGTGTTTTATAGTATAACGGTAAAGGTAAACTATAGGGTTAAACCAGTTTACAATCATTATAGCTTCCATCAGCAAAACATCGGCACTATGCCACTGCTTTGCGTGTACATGCTCATGGGCTGCTATAACCTGGTTATTTTCATGTTCGGCATTCAGCCTTACTTTTTTAAAGAAAGAAAACGGTGTTTGCGGCGCCGGCTGGTTTATTATTTTTTTCAGCGCCGCCATTTGCCATACAAAGCGCCCGATTAATATAAGCATCCCCAGCAGGTATGCTGCGGCCAGTACATCGCCGAAGGTTACTTGTGTATCTTGTATTATCGGTTTAAAATGATAAACAATCAGCGGGCTCCTGTATATAGTTAGTTGAACTTCTTTGGTAATAAATAAGTTCTTTACCCAGTTTGATTGTATCATAGGGATAAAGAATGATAGTATGGAGGCAGAAATCAGATAAATCCTGTTAAGTTGAAAAAAGGTTTCTTTGCGCAGCAGCAAAAAATAAAAACCATAAAACAAAAGCAGGTAAATGTTTACCAGCAATAAATAATGCCACCAGGTCATACTTATTTTTCTTTGAGTTTCTCAATCAGTTTCATTATTTCATCAGCTTCTTTAAGGTCAATTTTCTCCTTTTTTACAAAGTACGAAAACATGCGCTTTACCGAGTTATCAAAATAACCGTTCATTAATTTGTCGGTTGCGAAGTTTTGATACTGGTCTTTGCTGATTACCGGATGATACTCGTGGCTTTTGCCGAAGGCCTTGTGGCCGACAAATCCCTTTGCTTCAAGAATCCGGATAATGGTAGATACAGTGTTGTAGGCTGGTTTAGGTTCAGGGAGCACATCCAGAACATCTTTTACAAATCCTTTCTTCAAATGCCACAGCACCTGCATAATTTGTTCTTCGGCTCGCGTTAATTCTTTAATTTCCATGTTTTTTTGTTTTGTCCCGTTTTTTCAGACCGGCAGGCACCGATCTGCTTTTTGTTAAATTAAGTAAAGTATCAGCTATAAAGTTCAGAAAATAAATATAAATAATATTATAATATATATTATTTATTCAGATCAGTTACGCCCTAAAAGCTAAAGTTAAAACTACAGCGTTAGTTTCGCAAGCATTTTGAAAAATATATTCTCATCTTGCATCTTCAAAAAGCATCTGTAAATGAATATAACCTTTCACGGCGCCGCACGCAATGTAACCGGCAGCAAACATTTAGTACGATTGAATGACGGAACAGCCATTTTGCTGGACTGCGGCATGTTCCAGGGAATGGGTGAACATACCGAAGATATGAATGAACATTTTGGCTTCAATCCGAACAAGGTTGACTATATGATACTGTCGCATGCCCATATCGACCATTGCGGTTTGATACCACGGCTGGTGGCCGAAGGTTTTGACGGCCCCATATTTTGCACTGCGCCTACTATGGACCTGGCCCGCATACTTTTAATGGATTCGGCCCGGATACAGGAACAGGATGTTGAATACAGCAATAAGCACAGAAAGCACAACGGGCAGCCCCTGCTTGAACCGTTGTATAACGAGGACCAGGCCATTGAATCGCTGCGGCTTTTTAAGATTGTAGATTATGACGAGGAGTACGAGATTAAACCCGGCATAAGATTCAGCTTTACGGACGCGGGCCATTTGGTGGGCAGCGCCTCGGTTCACTTATGGATTACCGAAGATGGGAAAGAAACGACAATAACCTTTAGCGGCGATGTTGGCCGATATGGCGATATGCTGCTGAAAAGCCCTCAACCCTTTCCGCAGGCAGATTATATTTTGCTGGAATCAACCTATGGCGACTCATTGCATAAAGACGTCGGCGCTATTGAAGATGCTTTGCTGGAGCAGGTAAAACATACCTGCGGGGTAAAGAAAGGCAAGCTGATTATCCCCGCCTTTAGTGTTGGCCGCACACAGGAATTGCTGTATGCCCTGAACGCCCTGGAACTGAAAGGTATTTTACCCGATTTTAAATATTATGTAGATAGTCCGCTATCCGAAAAAGCCACGCAGGTGTTAATGAACCACCCCGAGGTTTATAATCAGCAAGTAACCGATGTTTTAAAGGTGGATGCCAACCCATTCGGCTTTAAGGGGATGAAGTTTATAGAATCGACAGAAGAGTCGAAGGCGCTAAACGATAACCCGGAACCCTGTGTAATTATCTCGTCGTCGGGCATGGCCGAAGCGGGGAGGGTAAAGCATCACATCAAAAACAATATCAACAATCAAAAAAATACCATTTTAATGGTAGGCTACTGCGAGCCTAACTCCCTTGGCGGCCACCTGCTGCGCGGCGACCACGAGGTATTTATCTTTAGTGAGCGCTACGAAGTAAAAGCCGAAGTGCAGTCTATTAAATCGATGAGTGCCCACGGAGATTATGAAGACCTGCTCCACTTCATCAGCTGCCAGGACCCGAAAAAAGTGAAGAAAGTTTTTCTTGTACACGGCGAATATGAGGTGCAGCAGCATTTCAGGCAACGGATATTGGATAAGGGATTTGCGAATGTTGAAATTCCGTTTCAGCATCAACGGGTTGATTTGGAGTAGTGGGTTATGGATTACGACGCTGGCGCACGCGTGTCGCGTGTGCCTAAACGTCTAACAGCTAATCATCAAGGCAAACGAATGCCTATCGACTTGCTACGGCACACGCGACACGCGTGCGCCAGCGTTCAGCCGGCATCCAGGCCGGCATCTAAATAATCCAAAAAAATCACCCCGCCGCCGGCAGGGTAAACCCAAACGTACTCCCTTCCCCAATCGCGCTCTTTACCCAAATCTTTCCTTGCTGTGCTTCAATAAAATCTTTGGATATAGCCAGCCCCAGGCCAGATCCGGAAGGATTTTGCCCATCAGTAGGTACCTGGAAATAGCGGTCGAACAGACGTTTCTGGTATTGCTCGTCAATGCCCTTGCCCGTGTCTCTTACCGAAAACTCTACCTCGTTTTTTTGATCGGAAATGCGTATTACTACGCTCGATTTTTCCGGACTATACCGCAGCGCGTTCGACAGGAAATTCACCAGCACCCAGGCCGTTTTTTCCACGTCGGCACTTACGGTTGGTAATTTGGAGTCTTTGATAACCTCCAGCTTTACGCCCTTTTGTTGCGCCTGGAAACTTACAGAAGAGATGGCGTAATCCACAATTTTATCGGGTTCAACGGGCACAAAATTGAGTTGTATGTTTCCCGTTTCCACCTGTGATAGCTCCAACAGCTCACTGGTGATTTTAAGCAGGCGTTCGCTGTCGTCATTAATATGTTCCAGCAATTGCTTTTGTTCGGGGTTAATGTTGCCAATACGCTCGTCCTTCATTAGCTTCAGGCTCATTTTTATGGACGAGATAGGTGTTTTCAGTTCGTGCGAGATAGTGGCAATAAAATTGGTCTTAGCCTCATCCCGTTCCTTAAACTCGGTAATGTTGCGGAGTATATAAACCTTACCGGCAGAATTTTTTGCAATACTAAGCGGGCCGGATTGATCGTTGTTCAAATTCGGCACGTGGATTTCGCGCGTTTCCAGCTGAAAGTGGGAATCTTTGCCGTCAACTACTATCTTGAAAGATTTTTTTGTTGACCCATCGTCAAGGATAGACCTAAAGAGGTCGTTGCTTTTAGAGATATCGGCAACCAGCCGGCCTTCCATTTTATCTGCGCCCAGATTCAGGATACCCTTTGCTGCTGTGTTTATAAACAATACCTCATGCCGTTCGTTCACACCGATAATGGCATCATGCATCTGCTCGATAATGGTTTCGATACGCAGCTTTTCCGACATAATGGTGCTCAGGTTACTGTTTTCCCAGTCGTCCAGTTGCCGGGCCATCTCGTTAAAGGCATTGGCCACCTCGGCAAACTCGTCATTTTTATCAAAATGGATACGCTGCTTATAGTTTTTCTGCCCTATGGCCCTGATGCCTGACAACAACGTACCCAGCGGACCTGTAATAAAGCCGGGGAAGTTAACGCTGAAAGTAAACAAGGTAATAAATGCTATGCTCGCTGAAAACCCTAAAATCAACGCTGATTCATCAACTGATTTGCGCGCCGTATCGTTCTTGCGGACGATGGCCTGCATGTTTACTTCTTCTATTTTTAACAAACACCGCCGCACTTGTTTCTCTGCATTTTCAATATCAGCAGAGGCCGTGGCGGTCAATAATTTATTGAAAGCCGCCTTTAGATCATTAACACTCTCGCTTTCGCCTTTTTCGGTGATATTATGCGCCTCTTTGTCTAGTTGGGCCTGGAAATGTTTTATCGAAGCATCCTTAAGCGGCAGCGTGTTTTCGTCGAGAATTTGGCGCATATCGCGGCAATAGCTTAACGACTCATAGTTGTCTTTTAAAATTACTTTAGCGTTGTTGGATATCTGCCGGATGTAAAACATCGACATCGCCCCAAAAAACAATACAACAACAAACAAAAAGCCGAAGCCTAACCGGAGTTTATTTTTTACTTTCATGACAGTATTACTAAATCAATTTCTTTTGCCGCTATATTTTTCAGCAGCTCGTTAAAAACGGCCGTCCGCAAAATTACCTGGAACAGGCTTAAATGCGGCTTGCCTATGCAAATGGTAGTTATTTCGCGCTCATCCGCCACCTTCATAATGGTTTGGGTTATCTGGTCGCTTTTCAACTTTATTACTTCGGCGCCAAGTTCGGTAGCCAGCTTAAAGTTATTAATTAAATGCCGCTGCTTATCCAGTTTTATGCGTTCCATGCTTTCGCTGCTGCTTTGCACGTAAAGCACCATCCAGGGGGAACGGTAATAGGATGCCAGCCTTGCCGTTTTTCGTATCACAATCTTTGCAGTCTCAGCATTGCTCGATATACAAGCCAAAAATTTTTCGGGCCGCAGCTTTATCTGCTTAGGCACCTCCACGTCAATCTTACGCTCCAGGTGATGCGCTACCTCCTTAAGGGCTATCTCGCGCAGCTGCAAAATCTTATCGTTTTGAAAAAAGTTTTGCAGGGCACGTTCAACCTTGCTCTTATCGTAAATTTTGCCGTCTTTCAGCCTGTCGATGAGCTCATCGGCGGTTAGGTCGATATTTACAATCTCGTCGGCCATTTCCAGCACCTTATCGGGAATGCGTTCGGTGATGGCTATGCCGGTAATTTTTTCTATCTCTTCGTTCAGGCTTTCCAGGTGCTGAATGTTTACGGCGGTAATCACGCTAATGCCGGCATCTAAAATATCAACCACATCCTGCCAGCGTTTGGCGTTTTTGCTTCCTTCTATATTGCTATGCGCCAGCTCGTCAACAATAACAACTTCCGGATGCCGGTTAAGGATGGTTTGCAGGTCCATCTCGTCCAGCTCCTTGCCTTTGTAAAATATTTTACGACGTGTTATTACAGGCAGGCCATCCAGCAGGGCATGCGTTTCCGCCCGGTTATGCGTCTCGATGTAGCCAATCTGTATGCCAATGCCGTTGCGCTGCAAGGCATGTGCTTCCTGCAACATCCTGTATGTTTTACCCACGCCGGCGCTCATCCCAATATAAATTTTGAGTTTGCCCCTGCGCGATTTTTTTAGCAGGCCGATGAAATCTTTTACGGTGTTGTCTTGCATTGTTATCTATCCATCAATATCGTAGGGGCGTATCGCATACGCCCTAATCAAGCCATGTCCCGGGCTATCTGTTTTTTTGGATAGTTCGAGAGGGCGTATGCTATACCACAGCCGTTAACCTAAGGACAATTTATCCTTTGTAGCGGGTTAAAGCCCCACCTAAATCCTCCCCGGTTGGGAGGACTTTAAAAAATCGAACGCCACCGCAGCTAAAGTCTCCCCTAC
>Ga0105239_10002375_pt1 | contig 24002 bp, 15 predicted proteins | sample KBSC44metaG_FD_92761 | JGI IMG/M metagenome (GOLD analysis project Ga0105239, IMG submission 92761) | Corn rhizosphere microbial communities from Kellogg Biological Station, Michigan, USA - KBS C4-4 metaG | ecosystem: Host-associated > Plants > Roots > Rhizosphere > Soil | place: Michigan, USA...
CCCCCCCCCCCCCCCCCCGCGGATCGTGAAGAACGGCATTGACACGGACACCGAGTATGGGGCGCCTCGTACAGTATAGTATTCACAAGTGCAATCTAACCAGTCATCTCGTCCGAATCGAGAAGTTAGTACATGGGTCCCTCCTTCTCCTGGATGGCCATTCTGACTGTATCCCCCCATCTATATCTTTCGCCATGTATACCCAGGTACTGACACCTCTTATGCCGGGCTTCATCCTCGGAATTTCGCCTGTCTCAATGGACTTTTAAGCTGGTATTCCTTCTGGATCAACCTCCAATAAGAACTGCTGGGTGTACCTCGTACCTGGTATCTCAGAGTATATTGAATAGCAAGGAGAATGAGTAGTGCGACTGGCTTCGGAACGTTGTGTGGATCCAGCGAGCCGATTCGACAGGCTCTCGGTTCTAGCTGTGCTCGGAAGCCTGCCCTACATCAAGCAAGGATTGCGACTTGCAGCTCAAGGGAACGCTAGCTAAGAAATCCGCTGCGTACCAAAGTTAAGGTATTGTACTAATATGATATTATTCTAGTCACACACCGTGTCAGCATTCATGATTCCAGCTAATAGAGATTTGTCTAATATCTTACAAACACAGGATGCAGCCTTTGCTGATCTGGAACGGACTAGAGTGGCCAGCTAACAACTGGGCATGGAGTATTCTTCCATCCATATCGTTCCGCATCTTACTAATACCATTCAAAGTTGCAACTTGTGAACTCAGAAGGACCTCAAGCGCCGTGGTACATTGGTCGATCTGCACCCACACGTGTCCTGCCTGACACTAACTAAAGTTTCAGCTTCATGACTCGGTCAACAAACCCCCACAGCACGCGGTAGGTTCATATCAGCGCACGGGGTAGATGCAGGGCATTGTTTGCAAATCTTGGCCCCTTCGTGACCGAGGCTTCTTTGGACGACACAAGTACCCCACTATCACGGAGAACCGTCACGCTTGCTTTTGTACAAAGGTTCCTGATCCCCCAGTCCAAACACACCTAGGTAGGTAGATCTAAAGAGAGTGTGTAGCGTGCTTTATCCTTGAATCCAGAACCCGAGGAGATTAAAACGAACCTCTACCACTGAGCCAGTCACTACTGTGCCAAACCACACCTCAAGCCCCCCTAAACATGGACGCCAAGATCAGACCACTCTTCGAGACAGCGCTGAACGAGCGCAAGCTGCCCGGCTTCGGGGCCGTCGTGGTCGACTCAACCGGGAAACACCTCCTAAACCAAACCGTCGGGAAAGTCAACCGCGACGATACATCCAGCGCAGACTTCACGGCCGACACGACGATGCCGCTCTACTCGTGCACGAAACTGGTGACCAGTATCGCGGCCTTGCAGCTCGTCGAGCAGGGCAAGCTCTCGCTGAGCGACAGCGTCGAGAAATATGTGCCCCAGATCTCGGAGATCCAGCTTCTCGAATCTATCACGCCCGCCGCGGATGGGAAAGCCCCAGAGATCAAGTGGTCGAAGCCAGCTTCCTTGCCGACCGTCCATCAACTGCTCACCCACACGGCGGGCTTCTCATACGACTTCTTCCACGCCCCGACGATGCAGTGGCGCACTTCAACGGGCCGGGGCCCGTGTCTCTACCACTCCGTCGGCGCGTGGGAGGACTTCAAAACCCCCTTCGTCGCGCAGCCGGGTTCCAAGTACATCTACGGCGTAAACACGGATTGGCTGGGTTTCGTGATCGAGGCGGTCACCGGCACGCGGCTACCCGAGCACATCGACGCGACTGTCCTCAAGCCGCTGGGCATGACCAACTCCGGCGCCTTCCTCGACAAGGATAAGACGAAGCCACGCCTGGTGACGCACCTGCGCCTCAACGGCGTCGACCTTGTTGCGAACCCAAGCGCCGTGAATACTGAAACCCCCGAGACATTTGGCGGCGGCGGCTTTCTGTACTCCACCATGAACGACTACGCGAAGCTGCTGGCCACCCTTCTGAATAAAGGCACCAGCCCGACCACGGGCGCGACGATCCTCACGCCCGAATCCGTCCAGAAATACCTCTTCACGGACCAGTTGGGTCCAGACGTCGATAAGTCCGCACTCGGCGAGATCCCCACGGCTGTGCCGCTGTTGTCCAGTGAGGGGACATTCTTCCCGACCCTACCGATCGAAAAGAAGGGATGGTCCTACGGCCTACTCATGAACCACGAGGATCTGCCCGCGGGCCGCAAGAAGGGCAGTGGTGCGTGGGCTGGGCTGGGCAATCTGTATTACTGGGTTGACCCTGTGAGTGGGCTCGCGGGCATGATTGTCACAAGTATTCTGCCGTTCATGGATCCAGGGCTTCTGTACCTCTTTGATCAGGTCGAGAGGGTGGCGTATGGTCATGAGGTTGTCCCCGAGAAGAAGGGCGAGGGGAATCATGTTGGCAGGCCGAATGTTGCGCCACCGAAGTTGTGAGATTGGTGAGTGGAAGCAGGGAGAGGAGGACCGCCTGTGGGTATGTCATGAGTGAATGAGATCAAGAAATGAACGATGGGAGATGGAGAAGAATCGGCTGCTAGCGAGAAATAAAACGCCGAGGTGCCTTGCGAAAGGCAAGCGATGGGCGGTCTTTGTGTCTCGGACCTCAGTGACCAAAGCAGGGCGCGTAGACGAGCAAAGCCAAGTCAACAAATGAAAGGAGAGGCGCATAGAGAGCGTACACCCGAGTCGCCTCAGAATAGAGCCTAAATAAGTCTGCCAATTATTTCACTATCCGTCTTTGATTGTCGGAGAAACCTCTTCCAGAAAATTCCAGTTGGCAGTCAAACCGCCCTTACCGAAAGCACGGCGGCGACTGAAAGAGCTGATGTGTTCGTGTTCAACTGCATGAATATTGTTCTTCGGCATGGAATCGCCGAGTCAGGGGTGATCTCTGGTTTATTTTCTCGGGCGCAGTGCCGTTTGAATTGATTGGGAGCATGATGAAGCTACACGCTACATCCTGACAAGTACGTGGAACGTGGCCGGATAGGGCCTGGTATGGGAGGTCGGGTCTGTAGGTATGGTACTAATGTACCGGTCCCTGCCCTAAACGAAAGCCAATAAGTATAGTAGTACTACTTATGTATAGGACTAATCATATAGTATGAGTGCTATGGACGTCACGTGAAATTCTTAAAGTCTCCACATCTTGAACCTGGACGAGGAGTTACCTGGGGTACACAAGTTAGCCCATGAGAGAATCCAAGGAGTTCGGGTGACATGCAAAGTGCCCTTCTATTATGTACACTGATACCCAATAGCTTTATCATCTATGCCCGATGAGACAAGACACGTTGCTCCATACCACGCCTTTAACACCATGCGGTCCAAAAGTTACATGCCGAAGATCACCGGCCCCACTAGTGCTGAAACCGTATGAGAAACGCCTTCTCTTCAATGTGAGATTGGTTAATCATCGCGCTTCTTCCTGGGAATTCCAGATCCAAAAACCTCGCCGGTCATTGAATCTACAATTGTACTTGACCCAGACCCAGACCCAGACCCAATCCCATTTCCATCGTGCCCTCGACCGTCCAATTTATCACCTTGATTGCTCATTAGTGAGGTTGACTCTTCAGGTACATTTATTGCCGGAGGTCGTGTCTCGGAGTCATCAGCATCGTAAACACCACCTTCATATGCCTCGTCATCATCCAGATCTCCATCTCGCTTCCTAACCTTTTCCCTGGCCTCCTCTCGCATTTTAACAACCTTCAGATAGTTATAGCAAGCAATACTGATGATTGTCACAAGTAAACCACTGATGTTGACGAGACTCAATTCGTCATGGAAGACGATACCAGCTGCACTGATGGTGACGACTTCTTTGAAAATACCGCAAATGCTGAGGGTTACGACACTTGTTCGCTGAAGCAAGGTGAATTCGGAGGCAATCATACAGAACGCCAGGCAGCCTGGGACGATCAACAAGCCCAAAGCTTTACCGATGCCGTGAGTGGAGATAAGAATTCGAATTCCGCTAATGACGGCGGAGGGAGTTTCAGAGAAACATGAGATGGTGAAGAGGGTGACAAACATAATTGGAGCGATGAAAAATAGCGTTGCGAAGGGGTTTGAAGTGGCCGGATGCCGGAGTAAGAGGATCTGTGTCAATGCCCATCGGAAGCCAGAAAAGAACGAAGCAGACATGGCCAAGGCGAAACCCAGAGCATGGAAAGCGGTTTCGCCAGCGACCATCATCAGAACACCAAGAGTCATAGTGAGGATGATGATAATCAACCTGACAGATGGTTTCTCTAGGCGGAAAAGGAAGGCAAAGGTTAGGACGAAGATCAGAACGCTAGATTTGCACATGGTGTAGAATGTAAGGGTGATGTAGCGGAGAGATGTGTTTCCTAGCCCGATATCGAGGGAGGTGGTGGTACCTGTGGGCACTAGTCGTGTAAAATAGAAAAGTGGTGTTACCAGCGGTTTTGGGGGATGTGGTTCGTGTCGATATGATGGTGGCTGTGGTTGTGATGGTCTTAATGAAGGGAATATAAGGAGAATTGCTGATGCGAGGCAGAACTGAACCACCATGTGCAAAGATGTCGCGAAGAGAGGGAAATGGAAGTCGAGGTGGTCAGCAGAAAACATGAATTTGTTATACTGTAGTAAAGGTCAATAGAAGCCCCTGGCTTGAGCGGAGAGAGTGGGCTTACAATGGATATTGATAACGAGAAAAAGTACCATCCGCCAATAAGAGCGGCATTGGTGAGGAGGTTGCGTATGACATTCTTGTCGGCCTGTCTGGCTTCATCCTTGGATAGGCCAGAGGTTCCAGCAATACGGGAATCGAGTCCATCACGCCTTCGCTTCCGTCGAAGGTACTTCCGTCTTGCATGTTTATTTAGACCCGCTTCTTCGTCGTCCTCGAAATCAAAGTCGGCATCGGAGTCAAGTGCCCCGAGTTCGTGTTCTTCTGCGTCTGACATGGAGGAACCTGCCTCATCTTCTGATGAGCCGTCGCCTTTGGACTCGGATACTGAGCCAGTACCTCTTCGCTTGTATTTGCGGCGGGGATTTATATAGACGAAATCGTCTTCAGCACTAGGGGGAGGCGCGGCAGAAGTTGGTCTTTGGGTCCGGTCGCTGGATGGAGATGTGTCCATGGGATTGAAAGGCGAGGGGAGAGCGGCCTCAGATCATGGAAGTGATTGAATTGAGGGAAGTTGAATGAGTGTCAGGCAGTACAGAAGAGAAGTTGATCAGCGTCGGCAGCAATGTCAATGTCAGCGCATCCATGGACTAGACACTCGCGAGTTAAGCAGGGAGTGTAAGTTACATGGCAATGGAGACTGAGACGTGGTTGGAGCATGGAGCCTCGAGGATGGAGAGTGGATGTCAGATCAAACATGTGCCAAGCCCCTCCAGGGGGTACGGAGGACTTCACCGACGTCATGGAAGATCCCTCTGATCAACCGTAGCTAAACATAGCAATTGAGCTATTATTGTCCGGAGTGCTGGTCTCCTTTACAAAAAACAACTCGAGGTACAGTAGTGTACAACTTTAGTACCGGAAAGTCTATGACCTATCATCACAATCGCGCGTAGTACTACTAAGTAGAATATGCCATCAGCTATTCTCCTGTTAGTAGCACAGCCTCCGAAACGCGATCTGCGAACGCACAGGAGGACACAACGCGCCTCGAGCACCGTTTACTTATGGTGCTTCATGGAGACGTGCCAATATGGCAAATCCATCAATCCATCAGCCTTTGGAAGCATCCAATGGATACGATATATTCGATGGTGCCCCCTGCGAGCTTCGTGCGGGCGTCGCCGTCTTACGTAATCCATGCTCCTCTTCCTTCCCACCCCTTCCCTTCCCATGCCTTGTTCTCATATGTACGGAGTACCAACGAGGGACTAGTTAGGTATCCGTACATGATATTAGCTGGTCTGATTAGGGATTCCAATCCCGACTATTATTAGTAGTGGTGAAACAGCTATTGGAGCAGGCTGGTGAGCTGATAAGCCAACCAGGTGGTGAAACACTTGTGACTTGATAAATCACTTGATGCATGACGACAGATGTTCAATTGTACCTCGTGCCTCGACGTCGCGACTGTGGCCGTAATTCTCTATGTTGGTCAATCATATTCGCGTATATTGGCATCAAGGCCCTATGAGTGGCAACTCGTTTCGATTAAACATGCATTCTTCCATCAAAATTCTCAATTCGTCGCGGAACCATGGTGCAAACCTTATGACTCGCAATTGGAGTCCCTCCCCTGAAGATTTCCTCCTGCGCACAGCCTGCTTCATCCTCTCCTTCGATAATAATAGTATTAAGACATATCCTCGAAAGTCGCTAGTAGGGTGAGTATCAGCTATAGCAATTGCCTTTTAAACGCATTCTCCTGGAGATACTCCTTGTATGAAGACAATGAGCACTGCACAGAAGCCTGCAGTGCCTGCAAAAACCTCGAACCGACGGCAGTGAGCAACAAACATCAGGACGCTTGAGAAGATCACAGTGAAGATGAAGATGATTATCAGCCGAAGCTGCATGGTCTTGGTGAAATTTAAAGCCATCACGGAGCAGATAAAAATGGCAGAAGACAGTAAAACAGTGCAGATGTCGCCTACCCAAACCAAGGACTCGGGTGCACATCTGAGGATAATGTCTTGGGCCTTGGTGTTGCGTTGCCCCGGCAGTGATGGTACCATTGAAGGTTCGTCAGCCATCTGATGCCACAATGGCTTCCAGATCCGGCCAAGCCAACTATCGAAGCCGTCAAGCTTCGGGGATAGCGTCAATAGCTCCCTAGGATCGACATCATTCAGCCATGGGCCGATATCATCGACGTTCCACGGATTCTGGAGCAGAAGCCAGTCTCTAGTCACTTGCAGATTCGCAGCAGAAGCAGAACCAAAGCTTCGAAGCTTGGCTGATTGGAAGAGATTCTCGTCTACAATTGTCAGTACGCATCAATAAAACGCGTGGTGAACGTTGACTCACAGTACATGAAGAGCTTCTGCTGAATTTCTTCAACCTTGGCTCTGTGCTCCTGCGCCAGCGGCGTCTGAGAGTCTCGAATCGTTTTCCACTCGAAGTCCAAGTTTTCTGAGGCAAGCACACCGGCGGCGTTGGATCCTGGCTGTCTCGCCTTCTGGACAATGTCATCTAAGTCTTTCTCGAGGTTACATAGGTCAGCGTGTAACAGCAGCGTAATTCTTGTGTGGAGGACTTGGAATCGTCGAAGGATGGCGGCCTCGGGCTTCTGTGCCATCAATGCGGCAAACTCACTGTATGGCGCCATGTCCTGGTCTGACCCTGTGTGGCGAACATCAGCAAAGTACAGTTGCTGACAGAAGCGTAAGTGAAAATCACCATCAGGCTGCTGAGATTTTTTCCCGCCATCACAGTATATTGTTTTTTGAAAGGGTTGGCACTGAACGGAAGAGGTATGGACACCATGCAACAGTGCATACATGATAGCCCAGACCACTGAAAGACCAGCTGTCGTGGTTCAGCCTAATCAAGCGTGCAGAAGGGCACTCGTAAGTATGCCTCGTACCCTGAGCAGCAAGAGGCAACCGGCTGGGTTTTGTGTCTGCGCCGATTTTGCATTCATCGCCCGAGACATGACAGTCGAGGGATCAACAGGGCTTGTGGCGGCTCATGCTCCCTGCCCTGCATACCATCTCAGCATCCCCCAAATTAATATACGAGTAAGTGGACACTCTCTCGGACATGAGCACAATGATTCATACGGCCACACCGGTTTCCCCATTGGCAGTCAAGATGAATGAACCGAATCGCAGCTAGTGCGGGTAGTCGCAGAAGACTCCAAGGCCTAGAAGGACCAATATAAGTGGCTTTGTCAGATGGTAAAGTATGCCTTGCCTTGAGACGAGGTTGTGAATGTACAGCCTCCTCCTCCATGGCAGATCTCCAGGCATGGGCTCCCTATTAAGCCTGCTTCGGACCAGGCACGACTTAATTACCTAGGTAAGGACATACACCCTGTGCTTTCTCCTTGGGCTCTACCATTGGACTCCCTTCGGCTTCAGTCTCCACCCCTACTTATCAGTCTCAACCGCTCGTTGCCGCGAAGGAATTGACCCGGACTCTAAGCGGCCGACGCTCTTTCCAGCATCTTCACAGCATTCCCATCCATTACCGGGCAATATCTTAATAGCAAATTGTCCTGGGCTGGAGTGTGCTTCGAGTTCTTGCCTCCAAGAAGACTCAATACCAGCGAATGGTCTCTGAATCCACCATGGCTCCTCTCAAAGCTGGCTATAGCATGTCTTCTATTTTGTTCTCGGAGAGTTTGGGCAGCCCACACCTGGCGCTTTTGTCCTTGATGGAGAACATCCGGAGTCTTCATTCTGCTTTCCCCTAACTGACTGGCCAGTGGGTTCTAGCTGCTCTTACCAGTCATTCGTCGCCTCCCTTTCTCCGACTGACCGCTTTTCTGGTTTTCCATACGGTTTCCAACCTGCTTCGATTTGTATCAGCCATTTATTCTTGTACCGTTCTCTTGATCTGGATGAAGGTAGCTTGGCCGAATTAATCTCAGAGACTAAATCTAGCTATATTCCTCATTCTGATTGAGAAGGACTGAATGAAACCCAATTAGAGGTTGTTATAAACTAGACTTGCTCAGTTTCTGGCTTCTCAGGATTGTTCTTCCGCCGTATCCACTGTCACTGTTCACCCAGCATCATTTTGGCGTTTCGTACGGTTCCATACGTGATTTATTCTATCATACAGATCTCGGTATTGCCGCAAAGTGTTTCAGATTGCTGCTTGCGTTGCCATTCCCTCTCTTCGCTTCTTCAATTTCCATACGTTGATTCTGGCTTCAAACTCAATTCCTTTCTCTATTTCTCCCCATCTTCATCAATAGAAATATTGAATTTCCTCACCCAACAATACGGGGAGCTCAATGATATCAGTCTCTCAATTCAAGTGGAGATATCACAAATGGAGGCCAGCTGACCTACAAGAAATTACCAATTATCTAACACATAACAAAGAATGTCTCACGCAGCTGGCGTCGCTGTTCGCCGTTGGAGGGTCCGACCTGGGCTGAAAGGCAAATCTCTACTTGAACACTGTGAGAGCACCCTCCAAATTGCACCATCTGACTGGTTTTCCATTGCATAGGTCACTAATCACAACCATTCACAGTCCCTTTCCGTGTGAAGAAACAATATTCCTCCGAAACATTTGATTCAACGCATAATCTGACCTTGGGCACCAATGGCCACTCCACAAACGGCACGATTGGCAACTGGTATCTGGTGAAGGACCCAAGGTCTCCAGATAGAGAATTGAACGCAAGTGATGGGCCTTATCAGCAGATTGGATTGGAGTGTTTTGTCGGACGCTCAAGAGTACGAGAGTGGCTGTGGCAGGATACCCTACTTGACACTGGAACCGATACAATAAACCTCACGAATGAGATCACCCTCCGCGAGTGCGGGCTGTACGATCGGATTGTCAGATACAGAGAACCTCCTTGCTTTCAAAATCAAAATGTTCCTGTCGTGACTGTTGCCAATGGATATCAAATTCCAATTGTTGGAGAGATCGATATTGATGTCGAGTGGAGGACAAACAATGGCATCACCTTGAACATTGGAAGACACACGATCAGATTCAAGGTTCTTCAAGCTTCGACCGAGAGTGGTATGCGCCCCACATGTGCTTTCATAGTTGGGCAGGAATACATGGACGATATGCGGATTTCAATACTCTCCAGATTCCAGCAATGACGACAATATCGGGTGTGACGAGGGCCACGGTCCCGTTTCTGAGCATCTGGAGAGTGGCCAACCTCTGGAACTGTCACCAACTCCTTTCAGTTGAAAACTGGAGACTCGACAACGACTTAAGAGAAAGCAAGCAATGCTCTGTTCATCGATGTGTCTGTCACATATGTTGCCACACAGATCGTTCCTACCTGGACTTGGACCTGGTCAACAAACCCATTTCTGCATGATTTCATTAAACGACAGTGGACACAGCATGTATCAGCTATGATGTACCTCTCCTAGGCTTTTCACATATTTACATTGCTCGGACACGCCCAACGGCCTCTTCAGAGATGGACCGTCAGGTTGATGAAGGCTTCAGGCTGTGGGCTGACGCGATGGCCTGAAAGCCCTAGCCTGTACATGGAGAGTCGACTGTGGGCACGGAACAGAGTATCCAACACCTGCAATAGAGAGAATCAGCGACGGCATACTCTATTAGAATTTAGAAGTGAGATATCATGGCGGCGACAAGAGTGGCAACACACTTACCAGTCAACATTTCCCAAGGCGTTCGGATGGGCATATTATAAGAAGGTATACATAAAATATCGTTCATAAAGATTAAAAGCATGCGATAGCAAATAAATGTAAATCAGCGGGAGACCAGAAACTAGGAGTAGCCCAATATTGAGACAGCATTTGACACATCTTCTGATTGACCTGAGGGCGTGTCTCAGGGCATCTACCATCGTTGAAAACACGACCGTTCCTCTACTTCCTCAAGAAAGATTCCTACTTCAGAGGAGTTTGCCAAAGCAACATCAGCCATCAAGGAAATGCGATGGCTTGCCAACGCCGTTCTCAATGGGCACTTGACAGTGATAGTCGCCGCCACCTGACCCAACCAAGCAGGAGACATGCACTAGCAAAGAAAAGAGTGTGCATCGAAGCGTTCTTTATCCCAGTCTTCTCTTTCCAGAATGGGCAATTGTTGAGGCTGTGTGTGTGCGCGCGTCGACTGTCGAGCAATCGACGGTGGTCGGCCGCCCCCGGCTCCCTGAATCAACCTCTTTATGAGGCTGCAGGTATCCCAGATGAGAGACCAGTACAGAACGCCCACAGAGACTGATTGGAATTTCTAGAGCTTCGCACAGATCACCAACCTCTCAACAATACTCTAATGGGCGGTGCGGCTGGAAATGTCAAATATTTGATTGCTGCATTCCAAACCACTTCTTCGATCCAGGAGACAGACGAATTCACGGGATTGGCGCAGGTTGGAGCGTACATCCCACCATGAAGGCGCCAATGCCAAACGTTGCGAACTTGCTGCTCGCAACTGGCGAGATCAGCATGAGAAAGGTGGCCCATTGCATGCATGAATGAACATGGAACAGCGTTGACAGGGTGGCTGGATCCAGTCAGGGTATGTATTGGTCCACAGAGAGGAAGAACACCACCCTCGCATTCTCCCTCAGGTGGCCAGGAATCCAGATCACAGGGGTCTGTCACAGCATCATAATGATCAGGCTGAAGATTAAATCAACTTCGAAGGGCCAGAAAATAGACTCTGGGAAAGCTCCTCACTGCCCGATCGACGCATAGGGACGGCCCGTGAAAGTTATATTAGTGACTATCAGCACAGAGTAAGCTATGAAGTCTAGAAATTCTGGAAGTTGGACATTTGTCCCGTTGGGAAGAGCAGAATACAGGAAAGACCTGCGCTGTTTGACCCCTGTCTAGCGCCGCCGTGGTTTAGTTTGAAATCCGTGCAGCCTCCGAATCTCGAAGTCCCCCTAACTAGGCCTTCCACATATACGAGTAGACCCTGCAATCAATGCCCCCTTTCGTAGATTTCTATTGGGAGATATCCGTCTGTAACTTTTGTTCAGGCCTTGGAACTTCGCAGGCCCGGTCATGCATCAACGATGGAATAATTTGCCTCGCTTTTGCTGCATTTAAACTCCCAGGTCCAGATTGATATTCCTCGTCAGTTCGCTGTTTATGTTGACTCTCACAATTGCCCAGATTCAGGACATGTAGTCGTGAATAGGCGCTACGTTTGCTTGGGCATCAATGTAGAGGCAGCCTGCCAGTCCCCATGCAAAGGCGGGTTCAGCCTGACCGGTGAGAAGAAGAGGTCCATTTTGGTCGGTTGGTCGGTGATCAAACTTCTCGCAGTAGTCAAGCCCCTTGCGCTTGACAGTGATCTAGAGACATGATTGCTCTCCCGGAACGGCGCATCCCTCCTCGCAGAGGTCTTTGCTCCATTCGTGATCCTGCTGAACAGTGAATGCTGTTTGCTGTTCAAACTGAGCCACCTCCTTCGCCATCGCAATGTCTCGTATCGCGTCCCCTCGTTTCGTCTCTGTGGAGCTTTCGCCTTGAACACACTTTCAGTCACATCAGGCCATCGTGTTGCCCTCCTTGTTGCTGACGCACAAGGGCGCTATTACTTGAATGCTGCAAGGCGTTGTATCTTTGGAAACCGTGGTACATTTGGCCTGCTTCACAGTCTAGCAAACTCGATCACTGGGCACTGACAAGACACAGTCGGGCTCAGGGTTAGACCTAGATGCGGCGCATAAGTCTGATCCCCAGCCCAGAATTGCCGTTCGGAGAGCAGGAAGTATGGGATATAATAGTGCCTCGCGTTTTTTTCGCTGGTTCAGCTTCGGCTGTTTCTCGAGGAAAGCTTCAAGAAGAAAATACTTCGAGGAAAAGGCATATCCTCCTTTCATTGTCCAATCTCCGAAGAGTTCATCATATCACTCCAAACCTTTGTATACCAGAGATCCCTTACTGGACATGGTAGGTTGATCTCTCAACTTGAAACTGGCAGAATCAATGTACTCACGCTTTGTCTGTAGGAACCTACCAAGAAACCCTTTCCGATTACCATCACACTCTCTGGCCGGGATGCAAAGCCAGAGATCCAAAACTGCCGTGCACTAGTTGATACAGGGTCATCGGCCAATATGGTGTCTGCAGATTTGGTGAGACGTTATAGCATTCCGATCAAAACGGACGAGCCAGGTCTTGGGGATGCTCAGAAAAACAGCCAATATCAAGTCGATGGATACTTCGTTGCCACTTGGAAGGTCCAGGGGGCCCACGATCCACATCCAGGGATCTTCGCGGTCGTAGTGAATTCGCAGCCATTGCCACAGAATGTTGAGGTGCTACTACAACCCGTCGAGAATGGAGTTTACAATGGGAACCCAGCCGGTGAAGGCACATCACATATGTTATCGTTCTCCAGAGGTGAGTGAAGTGGTCTCGATTGCTTGTGTGTAATGTACCTGGCTTCGGGGGCCTCTGCAACTCTCTTGCTCCCATCCGGCGGGGGTAGAGAAGGATGTACTGACATGGTACTCAGAAACCCAAAGGAGGCTGAACAACGGCCTACGTCAACAACTCTCAGATAGCTATCGTCAACAGGCTGGAGGGACGAGTTCTGCTGCAGCGACACCACCTAACCCACCTAACCCACCTCAACAACCAACGCAGCCAGAGCAAACAAAGTAAGCAACGAGGGATCTCCCAGCTTATGTCCGAGGAAGCGCACCGGGACTCAAGCTCACTCACCCTGAAAGGCGAGCCTCGCTGCTGTTTGGGTAGCCATCATGAGCCTGATAGAGGTATAATATCGTGTCTGAGGAGGCGCACCAAGACTTAAGCTCACACATCTTGTGAGTTGAGCCATGCCGCCCTTTGGGCCACTGCGTCTGATAGAGAGAGCACATGGGCTATCTGGCTCGAATGATTTCTGAATTACTTTCATTGACCACTGCCACCTGTGAAATGCTTCGAGTGACCAATTGTAACCTTACTTGGGTAAACCCCTAGCCATGTGTAACAGGTGGTGCGAGGCGCCCTTGTGCCATTTGACTCGGCATCATAAATAACAACCCGCTGTAGGCAGATGACTAGAGAGCCCCCCAGGGCTTTGACCCCTTCTAGACCATCTCTAGGAGTGTGAAGAACGCAGCGTCGCTGACGATGGAAGCTACTTCTGTCGGTAAGGTTTCTATATCGGCAAGTTTCTTGAGATTGTATACTTCAAAGGCAATCTTGATGAATAGACTTGTGATAGATACCCAGGTATCTCACAAAAGAAGAAGAGGGTATTTTCCCAGTCAAGCCTCTGTGGTAATTTATGTATCTGGGATTTGGGTTTGCACTAAATTCCGGTGTCGATTTTCAGGAACCGAAGGTTGAGAAAGTGGTGCCTAGGAGCCTAGTAAGGTGGAGAGAGAGGTGCGTTTGCCTTGCAGCACAAGCCTTCCCACCACCAAGCGTCACATCTCTCAGAAAAGGAGCACAATTGTCAATACCGTCGGTCAATGTGCACACTGAGTAAGACATCTTCTAGGAGTAAGCTACGTTCTATATCTCCTAAAACCATGATATTGCTGCAGCTTCAGTAACACCTAGCGAGGACTCCGAGGAGTCAAGGCCAACCGCTTGTGAAGCGACAGTACCCTTTTGGGCGCCTTCTCCTGGTCACCATGACTTGCAGAAGCACAGAACTCCTGGTCAGGATGGGCGGAGCAATCCCAAGCAGGGCAGATCGCAGGTTCGTCAGGTGCCAGGCAACGAGTATTACGCCGTCCGTCGTGGCTGTTAACCAATAATGTTTATCCAGCACCAGTTGCAGAATATATAATTGGTTAATAACAAATGTGATATAGAAAAAGATATCTCGGTTACAATAAAACGCGAAGTGGGTCTGGGCTGCTGGCACCTGGCACTGTGTTAGTAAGGGTTGGTTAGTCCCATATCCTTGTAGAAGAATACTTGGTCAGATTGTTATGGCTCGTACCGAGACAGGTGTAACTGAATCGCAAGGAAATGAACTCCTTATGAACTACTAATAATACTAAGTTTCCTACGAACAAAGCTACCCTTGGTATGTTGGTATTGGCGGCTCACTATTTTCCAATACGGCCACATTCATTTCTCAATGTATCCCTAGCATCTCATCCTGCCTTTGTCGCAAGATGCTTTCGCTTATCTCTCAGCACACCTTTTAGCAGAATGGCAGTTTCCTTCTTTCGACGTTCTTGCGCCTGCCAACGTTCTCGATCTTCTGCGGCGATTACCCCTAGTCCTCCATTCTGGCTCACTCGAAAACCTTTGCTCGACCGTACACTGCTAGCGAATTTGGAATCGGGTGTTTGATAAACACTCCCTGTGCTTCCGGGTGTGGCTCCATATACCGAGCGTCTCAATCTTTGTGGTGTTGAGATTGCTTCTGCACCATTGGTTCTTTCACCATTGCTGGTCATTGATGTGCCCAATGATGAAATTCCTAGTTTCTTGAGCTGGCTCTCAAGTACGTCAATATCTGCACTTTTCTGTTCTGCCATAGCCATCATCTTTCCTACTGTTTTGGTAACAGCTTCTACAGTTGGCTTTTTCTGAGACGGAGTTCTTCCAAATGTGCTGGATCTGCGATTTGAAGCATCAACGATACTATTTTCTGCAAGCTTCGCCCGAAGAACCGCAATACTGTCCTCGACTTGCACTAGCTTTGACTGTACTGACGCCGAAGCTCGCCGAAGATCGTTCTGGATAGATGATTGCTCTGCTGAAAGAGGTGCGCCCATGCTGGTATCGTCGCTGGCGAGGGCTTGTAGGGATTTTTTGATGGACGTTAATTTTACTCGGAGTTCGAAAAGGTCGCGTCCAAGCAGCACTTGGCACTGTTGTAGCTTGTCGCTAAAACCATCGATCTTGCTATCATCTAGGATAGTAGAGAGTGCCATGTGCCCCTCATGCAAGCGCGCGATGTCCCCCAACAGCCACTCATCATTCAACGCATCCATTGGCGTCTCCGATTTGAGCACAGTAGGCCATGACTGATTCGTCGCTTCGGGTTGTTGGTATTGCATGAAGGACGTGAGAGAACGAACATTGATGCCCAGTGTATAGACCATCGAATTGATATCAGAATAAAGTCGCTCGATCTGCGCTGGAATTCCGGTTTTAGTAGTATCTTCCGGTGCTCTGGGTTGATACGTGATGAAATCGTCAAGATTCTGTGTAGGCGATATTGGCCGCTCCAGTTCTTGCCTCAATCTGTCATCTTCATCATCTTGCAGCATCGCAAGCTGCTCAGCCTCCTCATCAGCTTTTCGTCGAGCAGCTTCTTCGCGGCGTGCCTTTTCCTTCGCGAGTTCTTCCTCTCTAGCTCTGGATGTTTGCAACGCAAGGGCCGATTGCTGATACTCAGCTTTTCGTTGATCAATGAGAGACTTAGGCCGCGCCGGTGCGCTGACAGACCTAGATGGGTCGACCCGTAGTCCTTCTATGGGGAATACTTTCCTCACTGGCGATGGAGACCGAGGGCTTTCGTGCGGCTTCGGCGGCGCAAATATTGGCCCTGATGCACCCACCTCCCCAAAAAGAGGTCGCTGAGACTTTACACCGAAATTGGTAGTACTCACTTTGGTGAAAAGTCCACCTGTAGGACTGACCTCCGTACTTCGATCTCCACTCTTGAACGAACTTTCAGGCGATGTCTGGAGTTGCTCATGCTGCTCATCGCTGACATCTTCCTGCTGGCTCGCGCCATCCGTGACTTCCTCTCCACTGCCTTCGAAATCCGAACTGAACTCTCCTTCATCTTCTTCCTCTCCATCACTGGGTAGTTCTTGAAACCGTTCTTCTGTTATTTGAGTCGTGGGTGGCAGGGAGCCTTGGGGTAGCGGTGCATCGTCTGGAGGCGTTTTAGAAGCATTTGAAGACACCGAGGTATCTCCCGAAACATAGAGTGGCTTGCTAACTGGGTCTGGTGGGAGAGGAGCTTCAGGGACTCGACTCAAATCCACAGATTCATTATCGCTTGGGGGTTCCTGTTTAATCTCGGGTGCCTTCTTCACAAATTCAGAGGTGTCGGATGGTGCGTTGTTTTGCAGATTGGCAGGGGTGACATTAATGGCGGCCTTGGTCCCAAACATGGCTAAATGTGATGGAGCCGGTGTTTCCTTTGGTGTTGTTGAAGACAATCCATCGAAGGACCATCCGGTTGCACCTGGCTGAGGGAGGGGAGTAGTAGATTGGGCGGTGGTAGCCCCAAATAGATTCGATAAGGGTGGAGCAGGGGTTGCTTTTGATTGGTTAAGGGTGGCTGGGGGTGTTACGAGTGATGCCGCTGGCTTGGTTATTTGTTCCGCGGGAATGCTTCTGGAGTTAACGGTTTCGGCTCTGTCAGTTTCTGTGTCGCTCCTGCCGGACTCATCTCCCATATCAGCTTCCTGATCGTGAGTTGGTGACAGCCCTTTGTTAGATTCTGCCATCATATCGTCTAAAGAGGTCCCAAAACCAAAACCACCCGGTTGGTCTGGCTTCGGAAGGTCATCCTTTGCAGTACCATCGCCTTTAAACGATGACTGGAGCTTGAAGGCCCCACTATCGCCTCCAAAAATGGCTGAGCTTGAGGGCCTCGCAACAGCAAATGGTGATGAGGAGGATGCGTTGGAGCCAAACAAGTTACCGGATGCTTGCTGTCCAAATTCAACCTTCCCGGATGCTGTAGCAAAGGGGCTCTTGGAGCTTTGGTTATTTTGAGCACTCGCAAATGAAGAGAAACCTCCCGCGTTGGAAAAGGATCCAAAACCGGATTGCGTTGTCGCTGCACTAGCTGCAGAGAAAGGACTCGGGTTCAGGTTCGACTTAAATGAAGACGCTTGGCCAAACGTAGACGTAGCAACAGGGGCAGCTGACTGGCCGAACATAGAAGGCTTTCCAAGAGCGCTGGCTGAGCCAAATGATGGAGCAGATGTATTGCCAAAGGCAGGTGCACCAAATGTAGATGCGGGCGCTCCTGAAGCAGAGTTTGTCCCGAAACCGGTTGTTGTCCATGATGATTTTGCTGATGTAATGGGCGAGGAGGTGCCAAACGCACTATTAGAGGTGGTACCAAAACCGGATTGAGTGGATGGTACACCGAAGGTAGGTTTCGCGAAGGCGCTAGGTTTGGTCGCGTTACTCGGTGTTGTGGCGCTTTGTGTAGTTGGGGCTGGCGAAACGTTGCCAGGGTTAGATGATACTTGTTGAAGGGCCTGGACTGACGCGAAGCCCGTATATGTAGTCTTCTCGCGCACTGAATCATCATAGATCAGCCACCATGACGATAAGACGCCATCGTTGTTCAGGATGATCAAGTTAGGAACAGGGCCGGCAGTTTCAAGTAGCTCCAAATCGGATGGAATGGGATTTGCAACTTTTTCGGTGCTGGACAGGTCGAAAGCCATCCCAATGGGAGACGTGTCTTGGAATTCAGAGGATAAAGGAAGTTGAGCGCGTCGCGTATCGTCTTCGATTGTAGTCGTGGTGAAAGCTGGTGCCACAACTCCCTCTGCCGAGAGAGGTTTATCTGCCTTGGAGACTAGGCCAACATCTGTTGAGGTTGTAGCGGTGACTACCAAGAGCTCCTGTAAATGTGGTTGGAATCCTCTGAGCCTAGAGATGAAGTGTGCGGATGGTAGACGTTCTACACCCCATGGTGGTAAAAGCTCCTGTAGCTTTTCAAACGTAAAGCTTGGGTGCTTTGCATCTCTGGTAATGATATAGTAGTCGGAGGGCTGCATCCCGTCATCAGTACTGCTTGGGGTATAGACAGCGAAAAAAAGGTCATTCTCCAGCCACAAGATGCCAGAGGTGTGAACATTTGATGCAATAGAGGTGGGTCTGGGTATATTGGCGACGACGGTGCCGTCTGGTTTCAACTGCACTGCATTGCCATCCGCCAAACCTGCTACTAGTTGTTTGCCCTTGTTGCTCCACGAGACACAGCTGGCATTTGACGTGAGGGCATGACCATTGATCCCGGCTGCCAATGTACCAGCTTTGAGATCAATTATCATCAAGTCTCCGTTGGCTGTGACGATGGCAAACAACTCAGCAGTAGCTGGTACCGGGTTTGGCGCAAGAGCTCTCAGAGTTTGGCCATTTGTCCCAATCTTGACAGCAGGTTCAAGCTGTCCTTTCTGGAGGCTTTCGACCTGGAATGCAAGAATGCCACCTTCTGACTGGGTAGAGGCTACGAGAACGCTGTCATCGGAGGAGAACGCAATCTGTGACAATCGGGGGAGGGGGATCTTGATATCTGCTTCGAGGGGCCGTATTGGATCCTTTCCTGACAATTGTAGGGTCTCTCGGATCTTTGAGGTGGAGAAGATATAAAGTGCATCAGGACCGGCAGCAGCTAGCAGTCCCCGGGATGATGCGACCGACAAGAGTGATGACGACGGCGCAGGTAGATCATCGGAAGGCCAGGGCGTGGGAAGAATGCGAACTTTAGCCTCGCCGTTGAGAGCGGTAAATCCAAGTTGATTGGTCTGGATCTCCCGCAATTCTGCTCCGTCGTTCACATGGACGGCTCCAGGGCCAGACATTGAGTTGGTTGAGGCGGCATTGGAGAAGCTGAAGGCCATTCTCAATATAGGAAGTTCAGCGGAGATAGATCGCCTCGCATTGACAGAAGGAGAAGAGGGAGAAGACTTTGACACTGGGAGAGCGTGCGCATTTGATAGAGACCGGGTTGGTGTTGGCCTGGTGAAAGAGTGTCGGGGGAGGATTGTTGGCCTCCAGAAGGACGGAGAGCGCTTGTGGTCAGCAATTTTGAGGGAATGACATTTGGTTATAGGCAGCAGGTATGCGACAGTTCTTGGCCGTTAATTGGTGAATTCTTCAGGCTTGACTGTCCTTTAGATGAAGTAACCAGCATGCTGTAACTCTGCGAACACTGGCAACGCACTTTTCTGCTGGCGGCGCGTCAATACTACCAGGGTACGAATGTAGCCATCCACTCCCGCAGGCACCTGACGCGCTGAATGCCAAGGAATCGGTCAATTGTTTATCCGTGGTTTTATAACATTCTTTCACGTGACATGGGGCCATCTTCGAGCTTAGGCATAAGATATGCTTGTCCGTACTTATGTACATCTACTTGAGTTTTGGGCTCAAACTCGAAATAACGCAACGTTCCACTCTCTCATAGCCAGGTCATCCAAGGACTTGGTGCAGCAGGTAAACAGGATGAATTACTCCATAACTACGTAATCATTTCAAGGTCCTGGGGGGTCAAGACATGTCTGTGCAATCTATCCCTGGGCTCGTCCAATCTTGTATGCCTTGAGCATGTTTTATTCAGACACCCAGCTATGACATGTAAAAGCCTTGTCGTCAACAACACCTGCATACTATCACCGCACATAAGAAAGATGACACAGGATTTTCAGGTGCATCTACCTCCGGAGTGCGTTCCATGTAGCAAATTCCGCCGGAGAGCTTAAACCAGGGAGTTAAAACCATGTGAGCATCCTCGTGAGTGACCTCCACTCATGAATGCTTTACTACCAAAGGCGGCAATGAATCTCGTCCAGATTAATGTTCGAAACATGGTGGGTCCACGTGGAAAGACGAGACTAACACCCCAGAAGCTTGCCGCAAAATTCAAGCCTCTAGACAGCAAGGACTGCAAAGTTGCCTCGCTGGTGCGATGACCCCAGACCAGGTCGACAATATCCGCGGAATTCAGTTCCCTCTAGTCTCCGCAATCGAGATCCTTCAATGCATAGCTACCCAAGGTACCAATGTACGTCCAATGCTCCAGGAGGGTATGCTCGGTCTTGTTGGGGATGGGTGCTCAAGGTCTCTGGACGACACGTCACTCTCGTGGTATCGAAGCCCTCCATCACTCGGACCTGCCACATTCGATTTCGGTGTGGGATGATTCGAAATCATATCTCGTGGCAGGATCAGGCGAGAAGCCGGGACAGCGACGAGGGTCGAAAACTGACCCAACCTCCTGGATCACAGACCCGAGCCCTGATCGATAACTGGACAATACTGTACCGCATTCTCAGATATTCTTGACCTCCCTGTGCTTAATTGCAACTTCATTCGCTCCAGCTACGAGGCCCGCGGTCTGGGCATGAATGGCTATACCAGGTTTGGTCTTCCCAAACTCGGTTCATTAGTCTTTCTTACCAGCCTCCGCTCAGCTTTAGCCTGCTTCTCTGTCACAATCCAATGAACTAAAATAAAATCAACTCGCCTCCGCTCGATGTTTCTGAGGCGTAAAAACCCAATTTTCTTGCCAGTAAGTAGGGGATTCATGGGGAGACGGTTAGCCTAAATTGTTTCTGACTCAAAGATTCCCGTGTCATAACACAATTTCTTCCACCGGCATCCTATCTGGTCGATTGAGAAGCTCTTTTGATGTCGCGTGGAGCCCGCTTAGCCATTTGGAGAATTTAACCTCGGGCACTTATCATCTCTTCTCCGCAAAATCTAGGGATTCGAGACATGGGCATTCCCCGCTAAACGGCTGGCATGATACTTCCGTGCTACTCCGCTCGAGAAACTCTACTCAACACTCTGTCAATAACACCAATCAGGAAACGCGTCGCTAATTGAGCACTGACTCCCAAGTTTTTTTTGGAGATAATTGTAGGACTCCTCAATTCGAGATGATCATGCCGGTGGTGGGTGGAGGTTTTGTCCCTGACAAGACCCTAAGCTCTGACTTTGCGTTGGCTGATCCATCCGTCTAAGCGACCAAAGCACAGGAGGAGCCGATCAAGCCTCTTGGAAAGCCTTCATGTCAATGGTCTAGCCCTGGATTGACTTTGCCATGTACCCCATGATAGATCCCACCGGTATGCGACATATTCGCTTCGATGCTGCCCGGTGTCTACAACTTGCTTTGATGGCTTTCATACGCGAATTAACCCTGGTTTTCATTTTCGGTGGCGTCTCGGAAAAGACCCAGGGATCGTCAGGGTTATGGTGTTGAAGCACTCGGCTATATATTTGCTTGCTGTTCCACGAACTGGCGCCGTTGTCTCCGACTTATCATCCCCCTATAGCATTGGAACGGATTCTCGCCTGTGCATCATCCTTCACCATGGGGAAACTTATCCCTAACGCTTTCAACCTTGCAGTTGTCGTGTTTGTGGCCCTCGGGTCTACGGCCTGTTCCTATGGCATGGCCATCATCGGGTAAGTCTCTGGCGGCAGCTTGTAGAATACAATACTAAAACTGTTCTCAGTTCAACCATCGGACAACCAAGCTTCTATAAATCTCTCGACTTGGCTCCCGCTGGTGAAGCTGGATATGCGCGGACATCTGAATACATCGGTGCATTCAACGGTATGTATTTGCATGATGCTATTTTTCAATTCTCGCCCCGTGAACAGGCTGATGTTCATTCCCATCTAGGTGTCAATGCTGCTGGATCGGCCATAGGGGCTGCGGGCTGTTCCTATCTTGCTGATAAATATAGTCGAAAGAGGACCATACAATGGGCGGCTATTGTTCTGACTATTGGTGCTGCCATTTGCGCCGGAGCTGTCAATAATGGAATGTTCATGGCAGGGAGAGTGATCAACGGTTTGGGGATCGGAGCTCTTGTGACCGCGATTCCAATGTGAGCACCGCTTAGGTCGATTCTTGTGACTATTCTGACATGTTACAGGTATCAAGCGGAAGTTTCTACACCAGAGTCACGTGGCTTCATGGTTTCAATGCATGTAAGTTCAATTTTCTCTGCCAATTCGACTTTTGTTGACGAATGTTTGAGGGCGTCATGTTTGCCGTTGGATATTCCCTCTCGGCATGGCTAGGGTTTGGGGTATCTTTCATCTCAAGCAGTGGATCTCCGTCTTCATTCCCCTGGCGATTCCCAATCGCTTTTCAGATGGTACCTGCACTGATGCTACTTGTTGGATCACCGTGGCTGCCTTTCAGTCCCCGCTGGCTCATGATGCATGATCGCTTTGACGAAGCCCACGAAGTTCTCAAGCGTCTTCACAGAACCAAAGGCGATCCTCACGACTCGCTTGCTCGTAAAGAGTATTACCAGATGAAAAAACAGGTCGAGCTTGATCGTCAGATCAAATCCACTACCTCAAGATGGGAGATCTTCAAAACCCCAGCAAATCGACGTCGAGCCGCCGTTGGTTTCCTCCTAATGTGGAACAACCAATTCACGGGTGTCTTGATTATCGCAAATTATGGCATCATTTTATACATATCCCTTGGAATGACTGGATATATGCCCCTTCTACTCACCTCCCTGTGGGTCACCTCGACCTTACCAGGTAACCTGTTCTGCGCCTTCTATGTTGAGAGATTCGGCCGTCGAAAATTCATGCTCATTGGCTTGAGTGGAATCCTCGTCTCTTTGATATGCGAGATTGCCCTTCAAGCAGAGTTCCTTGGAACCACGAATCGAGCAGGGCAGAATGCCGCTATATTCTTTATCTTCCTGTAAGTCGTCCTCCGAATATCACACGGTGAGGAACACATCACTAATTCAGCGTTAGATTTATTACTCCATTCTGGAGCACATTTGTTCGTTCCCCTTTCATCCAATTGGGTCTGTGTATATACTAACCGTCTCGCCTATAGATGGATGCTAGTCAATTCCTCTATCTGTAAGTGGCCTCTGTGTCGGTAAGGATAAGTGCCTAACTTGAATACTAGGTCTGAGATCTTTCCAACTCATATTCGAAGCCAAGGTATGGGTGTTGGCATGTCTGGATTGTATCTCGCAGATATCATTCTGCTCGTTGCAGGACCAATTGCGTTGGACAAGATTGGCTGGAAGTTCTTCTTCGTCCTGATCATTCCAACCGCCTTCAACATTGCTTTCGTGTACTTCCTCTGCCCAGAGACCAAAGGGCGCAGTCTCGTGAGTTTGGCCCAGATATCCCCCATCAATCAGCCGTGTCTAATATGTACTGTAGGAGGACATAAATGCACAGTTTGGCGAGGCTGTTGCAATCCACTTTTACGGCGCCACAGCTGAGGAACAGGCTGAACTTGAGAAGGCCGCCATGGAAGATGAAGAGAAAGAGCGTGCCGCGACACGCAACTCATTCGGTGAGAAGGGCGAAACTACCCGACAGGAGATTGTGCCTTCAAAGACTTGAAACCCAACGACGCACTTGCTCATGAGAACGATGTGGACCGCCTGCGAGCGATCCGTCAGGTAACTGCGATGCATGAGGTTAGAGGCAACATTGTCGTTGTACATAGTGGCCTCGATAGAAGTTACGTCGAACATACAACCCCGATTAGTATTGGTTCCGTTTGGTGTCTTGTCAAGAAAGCGACCAATTTACGTTTGCGTAGAATATCCTTGTACGGAGCACAATTGTTGGCGGAAATGGTCCGTATGATCCGCCGTAGTGGTCTATTTGCTCCACCGCAATACCACGTGATTCGTGTCTGACCCGAGGCATTTTAGGCATGAAACAGC
>Ga0105239_10002377_pt1 | contig 24001 bp, 22 predicted proteins | sample KBSC44metaG_FD_92761 | JGI IMG/M metagenome (GOLD analysis project Ga0105239, IMG submission 92761) | Corn rhizosphere microbial communities from Kellogg Biological Station, Michigan, USA - KBS C4-4 metaG | ecosystem: Host-associated > Plants > Roots > Rhizosphere > Soil | place: Michigan, USA...
AACACCGGCGGCACGCGATGCCCTTTGCGGATGCGCCGCGACAGCAATTCCGGCGCGAGGAAATGTGTGCAGACGATGGCGTCCGGATCGAGCTTCTCGATTTGGGCGTATAGCTTTCGCGTGTTGAGCCGTTCGATCTGTTTGCGGATCGATGAGAGTTTCGATTCGCGCGCGGGTTTGTCGGTGTGCTGATAAAGATACGCCCACAGCAGCGGCGCTTTCTCGATGACCTTCAGATAGCCATCGAAATACAACTTGCGAAACGTCGGCGGCACAAGATCGAGCACGTCGATGTGCGTGAGCTTCAAACCGGGAAATTCGCGCTCGGCGGTTTCGCACAGCGCTTGTGCGGCGCGGACGTGTCCTGCACCCGCGGAGGCACTGAGGACGACAATGTGCTTTTGCTTAGCCAATCAGGACGGAAGACGCCTGATCCGCGCGCCGAGCGATCCGAGTTTTTCCTCGATGCATTCGTAGCCGCGATCGATGTGGTAAATGCGATCGACGGTCGTGTCGCCTTTCGCGACAAGTCCCGCCAGCACCAGGCACGCCGAAGCGCGCAGATCCGTCGCCATCAGCGGCGCGCCAGACATGCCGTCAACGCCGTGGATCACTGCGACGTTACCTTCCAGGCGAATGTCCGCGCCCAGACGCTCCAGCTCATGAACGTGCATGAAGCGATTCTCGAACACCGTTTCCGTGATCGTGCCGACACCTTCGGCTACCGCATTAAGCGCGGTGAACTGCGCCTGCATGTCAGTCGGGAACGCGGGATACGGCGCGGTGGTGATGTCGACGGCACGCGGACGCTTGCCGTTCATGTCGATTTCGATCCAGTCGTCGCCGGTGTTGATGTGCGCGCCGGCGTCTTCGAGTTTCGCGAGCACCGCGTCAAGCGTTTTCGGGCGCGCGCGCTTGGTCGTGATGCGGCCGCCGGTGATCGCCGCGCCGACCAGGAACGTGCCGGTTTCGATGCGGTCGGGCAGCACGTCGTAATGCGTGCCATGCAGGCGTTCGACACCTTCGATGGTGATCGTGCTGGTGCCGGCGCCGTCGATCTTGCCGCCCATCGCAATGATGCAGTTGGCGAGATCGATCACTTCGGGTTCCTGCGCGGCGTTTTCGATCACGGTCGTGCCTGCGGCGAGCGCGGCGGCCATCATGATGTTCTCGGTGCCGGTGACGGTGACCAGATCCATCACGATGCGCGCACCTTTCAACCGTTTCGCGCGCGCCTTGATGTAGCCGTTCTCCACCGTGATCGTCGCGCCGAGCGCTTCGAGTCCGCGCAGATGCTGATCGACCGGCCGCGATCCGATCGCACAGCCGCCCGGCAGCGAAACGTCGGCCTGGCCAAACTTCGCGACCAGCGGACCGAGTACCAGGATCGAGGCGCGCATCGTCTTGACCAGATCGTACGGCGCGAAATATTTGTCCGCCGTGCGCGGATCGACGTGGATGTTCATGCGCTCGTCGATGGTGAGCTGCACGCCCATCTGGCCGAGCACTTCCATCGTCGTGGTGACGTCGTGCAGATGCGGCACGTTGCCGATGGTCATCGGTTCGTCGGCGAGCAGCGTCGCTGCGAGTATCGGCAGCACCGCGTTCTTCGCGCCGGAAATCCACACGTCGCCTTTGAGGGGCTCGCCACCGCTGATCACAATCTTCGCCATTCCGATCTCCGAGCCGTCCATGGTGTCCCTTCGTTGCTGTTGCATGGCTCCGGTCCGCGAAGCCATGACGCGAACGTGTGCCTTTTTGCCGTTTCTAACTCTTGCCGTGCGACGCTTCGTCGGGCGTCAACGTCTTCAGCGACAGCGCATGGATCTCGCCGCCCATCAGATTGCCCAACGTCGCGTACACCATTCGATGCCTCGCCAATGGCAGCTTGCCCGCGAACGCTGCCGAAACTACTGTCGCTTCGAAATGCACACCATCAGGGCCATGCACGTCGGCGCGCGCGTCGGGCAGGCCTTTCTCGATCAGATTCTTGATGGTCTCGGTGTTCATCGCGAGGCTTCTATGTGGCGCGGTGCGGGCAGTTGCGTGAAAGCGACGTAGTTGCGCCGATACGACAGCCGATGTGCGTGGTTCGTCCGTATCGCGGCGGGTCGGTCAGGTTACAATGGGGTTGCGCATGGTACTGAAAAACCAGAGTTACAGATACCGGGAGCGGGACCATGAGCCTGCATTTCCTTTCCTCAGATCGCTATTCATGAACGCCCAACTACAAGCTGTCGTTGCGCCGATGCCGTCTGTCACGCATCCCATGCTCGATCCTGGGGCGCTCATGCGCAGTGCGCTCACGGTGATCGATACCGAGGCGCGGGCGATCGATGTGCTGAAGGGACGCATCAACGATGCGTTCCTGCGCGCGTGTCAGCTGATGTTCGAATGTCCGGGGCGCATCGTCGTTTCGGGGATGGGCAAGTCGGGGCATATCGCGCGCAAGATCGCAGCGACGTTGGCTTCGACCGGGACGCCCGCGTTCTTCGTGCATCCGGGTGAAGCCAGTCATGGCGATCTGGGCATGATCACGCAGAAGGATGTGGTGCTCGCGTTGTCGAACTCGGGCGAGACGGATGAGCTGTTGACGATTTTGCCGGTGATCAAGCGTCAGGGCATTCCGCTGATTGCGATGACGGGTAATAACGATTCGTCGCTGGCCGCGATGGGCGATGTGCATCTGGACGTGAGTGTGCCGGCCGAAGCGTGTCCGCTCGGACTGGCGCCGACGGCGAGCACAACCGCTGCGCTGGTGATGGGCGATGCGCTCGCGATTGCGCTGCTCGAAGCGCGTGGATTCACGGATGAGGATTTTGCGCGGTCGCATCCGGCCGGAAGTCTGGGTCGGCGGTTGTTGCTGCATATCAGCGATATCATGCATACGGGTGAGCAGATTCCGAGCGTCGGTGCGGATGCGAGTCTGTCGGCGACGTTGATGGAGATGACGCGCAAAGGGCTCGGCATGACGGCGATCGTCGATGCGCAGGAGCGGTTGCTCGGGGTGTTCACCGATGGTGACTTGCGTCGCGCGTTGGATAACACGAAGGTTGATTTGCGCGTGACGCCGGTGACGATGCTGATGACGGCGAAGCCTAAGACGATCAGTCAGGATAAGCTTGCGATCGAGGCTGCGCGTCTGATGGAAGCGCACAAGATCCATGCGCTGCTGGTTGTCGATGGCGACAATCGCGTTGTCGGTGCGCTCAATATTCACGATCTGCTGCGCGCGCGCGTCGTCTAGCGCTTTTCTCGCTCGTCATTCCAGCGGAAGCTGGAATCCAGCTTCTGATCTAGCTCGTCATTCCAGCGAAAGCTGGAATCCAGCTTTGGCTTCTTTAGATCAAGTGCTTCCGCTGTCCTGCGGCCAGCGGGTACCTTTTTGGTAAACGCCAAAAAGGCACCAAAAAACGTTTCTCTTTCTCCCATTGGACGTTGTCCGCGAACAGCACGTCCGTGCTGCTGACGCGGACGCGCGCATCCCTGCGCGCAATAACCCTCGCACCAAGCTGGAAGGTGACCGGTATAAAGAGTCTTGTAAAAACACAGGCACAAAGCCACAGCGGTGAGGCCTTAAGAGCAAATCTTTTCCGCTCTTAGCCTCACCGCTGTGGCTTTGTGCAGTCGAGAGTTTCAAGACTCTTGATACCAGCGACGCGCAGGTCCAGAGCGAGGGTGATCGCGCGCAGGAAGCGCGCGGTCCGTGCACGGATCAGGGACGTCCGTTCACGGACAGGGCCGTACGTGAGAAAAAAGAACGTTTTTTGGTGACTTTTTGTCGTTCGACAAAAAGTTACCCGCTAGCCGCAGGATAGCGGAGGCTCTTTCTCTTAGAGGATCAAAAAATCAAAAGCTGGATTCCAGCTTCCGCTGAAATGACGATCGCCCGCGCGACATTTTGCGTTTATTAACCCCGACAGGCGAAAATACCCCATGCCTCACGCGCATTTCAAAGACATCTCGCCGACCGTCCGCGAACGCGCATCCCGCGTAAAACTCGCCGTCTTCGACGTCGACGGCGTCCTCACCGACGGCAAGCTCTGGTACTCCGACGACGGCCGGGAGCGCAAAGCCTTCCATGTGCAGGACGGCGTCGGCCTGAAAGCGCTGATCGGCAACGGCATCGAAGTGGCCATCATCACCGGCCGCATCAGCCATATCGTCACCGAGCGCACCGCCGAACTCGGCATCGCACACGTGTATCAAGGTCAAGACGACAAACTCGCCTGTTTCGAGCAGATCATCGCCGCGCTCGACCTCACGCGCGAGCAATGCTGCTACACCGGGGACGATCTTCCGGATCTACCAGTGATGCGCGTCGTGGGATTGGCGATCGCGGTCGCGAACGCACATCCGTCGATCCTCGATCACATCCACTGGCAGACGAAACTCGCCGGCGGCGAAGGCGGCGCCCGTGAAGTCTGCGATATGCTGTTGTCGTCGCAAGGCAAGCTGTGATGGAACGGCGGCTCATCCTCACGATTCTCGGCGTCGCAGCGCTCGCGCTGTTCACGCAGGTGATGGTGTGGGTTTACGTCGCGCGCGAGCAGACGCCGGATTTCGTCGGTCCGCCGCGTTCGGATTACACGCTCGCCAATTTCACCGTTGATTCGCTCGACGAAAACGGCCAGCACGCGTTCACCATCGTCGCGCCGCGCATGGTGCGCAAGGAAGACGACGGCTCGATGTACGTCACGCTACCGAACTACGAAATCCTCGACGACAATGGCAATACCTGGAAAGGTACGTCGGAATCGGCATGGGTGAACAAGGACGGTTCGATCATGAAGCTCGAAGGCAAGGTGGTGATGAACCGCACGCCGACGCCGAAGGTCACGCCGATTCGTCTGGAAACGACCGACCTCACCATCACCAGCCCACCGAAGGTGAAGGGTCAGCCGACTCCGAAATCGAATCAGAAGAAACTCGAAACGCAAGCGCTGACGACCATCACCGATCCGAGCCACGTCGCGCACGGAATCGGCATGAAGTCGGACCTGGCCATGAAGGAAACCGAATTGCTGTCCGACGTCCATTGGATCACGCTACCGTCGCAGGGGACGACCAATGCAAACAAGAAATAATGTGAGGCGGATTTCGTTGGCGATCGCGTTGTCGATCGCTTCCTCGTTCGCGAGCGCGCTGGAAACCGATCGCCAGCAGCCGATGAACATCGACGCGCATTACCAAAAGTCGACGCAGAGCCAGACCAACGCCGCGAACGATCCGGACATCACCAATCTCGACGGAAACGTCATCATCACGCAGGGTTCGCTGAAATCGACGGGTGATCACGCGGTGATCTACAAAAACCCGACCGGCATTGCGGACGAGAGCGGCAACATCGGCGGCATCCGCCGCATCGTGATCACGAGCAAAGGCAGCAAGCTTGCGCATCTGGAACAGGTGCACGACGGCGACTGCAGCCTGATGACCGCCGATGCACAGAACATCGATTACAACAACATCACCGGCATCGCCGTGCTGACCAAGAACGTGACCGTCGTGCAGCACGGCAAGAGCGAATTCCACGGCGAGAAGATGACCTACAACACGGTCACCGGCGAAATGGTCGGCGGCGACGAGTCGCCGGAAAGCCACGTGCACATGGTGCTGCAACCGAGCAACAAAACGCCCGCAGCGCCGAGCACCAACAACTGCGGATTCCCCGGCACGCCGAAGCCGAAGTCCGACAAATCGACTAAGAAATAATGCTCAAAGCGGTCGGTCTACAAAAAAGTTTCCGCGGGCGCACGGTCGTCCGCGATTTCGATTTCCAGCTCAAGCAGGGCGAAGTCGTGGGTTTGCTCGGTCCGAATGGCGCGGGCAAGACGACCACGTTCTACATGGTCGTCGGCCTGATCGGCGCGGACGCCGGACGCATCACGCTCGACAAGCACGACATCACGCAGATGCCGATGCACGTGCGCGCGAAGCTCGGCGTGGGCTATCTGCCACAGGAAGCGTCGGTATTTCGCCGGCTCACGGTCGCGGAGAACGTGCTGGCGATCCTGGAACTTCGCGACGATCTCGATGCATCCGGCCGCCGCAAGGAACTCGAATCGCTGCTCGAGGAACTGCAGATCGCGCACATCGCCGACAGCAAAGGTTTGAGCCTGTCAGGCGGCGAACGCCGCCGCGTCGAAATCACGCGCGCGCTCGCGGCGAAGCCGCGCTTCATGCTGCTCGACGAACCGTTCGCCGGCATCGATCCGATTTCGGTTGTGGAAATCCAGCGCATCGTGCGCCAGTTGAAAGCGCGCGGCATCGGCATCCTGATCACCGATCACAACGTGCGCGAAACGCTCGGCATCTGCGATCACGCTTACATCATGAGCGACGGCGCGGTGCTCGCCAAAGGTCCGCCGGCGACCGTGCTCGCCAACGAGCAGGTGCGTGAGGTTTATCTCGGCAAAGAATTCCGCATGTGAGCGGAATGATGTGATGCGGTAAATTTTTCCGTGCGCATGCGCTGCGGAAAATTTTCAAAATGAACTTGCGCTGAGGCGCGAACAATCCTCGGCAGTATATATCCGATTTGGCGATTGACGTACCGCCCCGATCCGGCATTATCCTTGCTACCGGACATCGTTGCAGGATCGCCTTTTGAAACCCGCGCTTCACCTCCGCCTCAACCAACAACTCGCGCTGACACCGCAACTGCAACAGGCTATCCGCCTGCTGCAGCTGTCGAGCGTCGAGTTGGAAATGGAGCTGCAGCAAGCGCTGGAGTCGAACCCGTTGCTGGAACTTGAGGAAGAGTCGGCCTCGGACCACGTCCCCGAAACCGCCAATGGCAGCACGGAAGCGCCGGTCGAAACCGCAAGCACGGAAACCGAAGTCGTCGCCGCCGATATCGAATACGGCGACATGGAAATGGGCCTCGACCGTTTCGACTACGGCGGCGGTCCCGCGCCCGACGACGCCGACAGCATGGAGTCGCAGGATCAGGAACCCGAAGACCTGCGCGATCACCTGCTGTGGCAATTGAATCTCACGCATCTCTCGCCGCGCGACCGCGCCATCGGTGCCGCGATCATCGAAGCGATCGACGACGACGGCTACCTGCACGAAAGCAGCGAAGTGCTGCAGCAGATCCTCGCCGGTGTCGACTATCAGTCGGACATCGACGAAATCGAAGCGATGCGTCACCGCATCCAGCATTTCGATCCGATCGGCATCGCCAGCCGCACGCTGAGCGAGTGCCTGCTCGTGCAGCTCGACCAGTTCGACCCGGCCGAAACCGAAGGCCTGACCACGGCGAAACTGCTCGCGCGTGAACATCTCGAAGCACTCGCGCGCAACGACCGCGCGCGGCTGTGCAAGACGCTCGGCGTCGAGATGGACGATCTGAACGCGGCGATTTCGCTGATCCGCTCGCTCGATCCGAAACCCGGCGCGCAGATCAATCCGAGCAAAACCGAATTCGTCGCGCCGGATGCGTACGCGCATCGCATCGGCGGCAAATGGGTGGTCAGCCTGAGCCCGCATTGCCAGCCCAAGCTCGCCATCAACCAGCACTACAGTTCGCTGATCGCCCGCGCACGCCGCGACGACGCGACGTATCTGCGCGGACAGATGCAGGAAGCGCGCTGGCTCATCAAGAGCCTGCAGACGCGCGCGGAAACGCTGCTGAAAGTCGCGACCGCCATCGTGCGCGCGCAAAGCGCCTTCCTCGAATTCGGCGCCGAAGCGATGCGCCCGCTCGTGCTGCGCGACATCGCCGAAGAAATCGGCATGCACGAATCCACCGTTTCGCGCGTGACCACGCGCAAATATCTGCACACGCCGCGCGGCACGTTCGAGTTCAAGTATTTCTTCTCGTCGGGCGTTTCCACCATCGACGGCGGCGCGGCTTCGGCCACGGCGATCCAGGCGATGATCCGCAAACTTATCGGCGAAGAAAAACCCGTCAAGCCGCTGTCGGACCAGGCGCTCGCCGCCGAACTCAACCGGCGCGGCATCGAAGTCGCGCGGCGCACCGTCGCGAAATATCGCGAGGCGCTGCACATTCCGTCATCGAATGAACGGAGCCGTTTGGGCTAAGGAGGATCGCGGGAACCAGCGCTACCGACGCAGGTCAAACAGATGTCGCGACAAATGCGCGACAACCCGAACTCGTTAGGAGGTAGTTATGCAGATCATCGTCACGGGCCACCAGGTTCCCATCACCGACGCGTTGCGCGATTACGTTACGCAAAAGTTCGAGCGCATCGACCGCCACTTCGATCATCTGAATAACGTCACCGTTGTCTTGAGTGTGGAAAAGCTCCTGCAAAAAGCTGAAGCCACCCTCAATTGCGCCGGCAACAAAACCATCCACGCCGATGCGCAGGCCGCCGACATGTACGCCGCCATCGACGCGCTGTCAGACAAGATGGACGCGCAGGTCAAGAAGCATAAGGAAAAGCTGGTGAAGCACCGCCGCGATCCGGTGCGTGAGGAGCGCTACCAGCAGTAATCCGTCGTCAGCGTCAGCGCCCGAGTGCGCGCGCGACGCGCACTCGCGGCACAATCGTCATACGAATTGCCGGCGTGTATGCCAAACGCGCGCAATGATTACCGTGTCGTGGTGAATCTCGTAGATCAGCACGTACGGTGTGCGAGAAACCAACCACTCCCGCTGTTCCGGATCGTCGCCTGGATGTCCAATATAGGGATAATCACGTAGCCTGCTTGTTGCTTCAACAATGCGTTCAGCGACTTGTCGGGCTGCCTGCGGATTTTCTTGAGCGATGTAGTCGGTTGCGTTTTCGAAATCGTTCAGCGCCAAGCGCGACCATTCCAACTTCACAGGTGCACGCCGTATTTGGCGAAGACACGACGTACTTCATCCTCACCTGCGATCTCGCCTCGACGGATGGCTTCCTTTCCCTCTATCGCCGCCTTGCGTAGGCGAGCGTATTCCTCGACATCCAGCCATGTTGCGTTTTCAGGCAAGCGCTCGGCTAATGCGTGCAGCGCTTGCCGGAGGTTGTTTGGTGGCGGATCCTTCATCAGGGCGCTCATATTGCGTTCTCCTCTGTCCTGATTCTACGCTCACCGTCAGCGATGGTCGAATCACGTCTTTATGCGATAGCACGGCACATATTCCTTGCCGGGCAGTTTCATGCGCTGCTGCGCGACAAAGCTCGCCAGCAGTTTGTCGAGCGCACGCATGATGTCGTGGTCGCCGTCGATGACGAATGGTCCGTTCTTGGCGATTTCGCGCAGGCCGTCTTCCTTCACGTTGCCGGCCACGATGCCGGAGAACGCACGCCGCAAATTCGCCGCGAGCAGATGCCGCGGCTGATCGCGGTGCAGATTCAGCGCGGCCATGTTGGCGTGGGTCGGGCGGAACGGCTGCTGGAATTCGTGTTCGATGGTGAGCGCCCAGTTGAAGAAGAACGCGTCCTGGTTGTGCAGGCGGTATTGGCGGACTTCGTGGATGCCCTTGGCGATCAGGCGCGCAGTCGTGTCGGGATCGCCGACGACGATGCGGTAATACTGCGACACCGTGTCGCCGAGCACGAGTTTGAGGAACGCGTCGATCTGCTCGAAGTAGGCAGCGGACTGTTTCGGACCGGAGAAGATCAGCGGGAACGGAATGCCTTCGTTCTTCGGATTGAGCAGGATGCCGAGCAGGTACAGGATTTCTTCCGCGGTGCCGACGCCGCCGGGGAACACGATGATGCCGTGTCCGGAACGCACGAACGCTTCGAGACGTTTCTCGATGTCCGGCATGATGATGAGGTTGTTGACGATCGCGTTCGGCGATTCGGCGGCGATGATGCCGGGTTCGGTGATGCCGATGTAGCGCTTGGAACGCAGGCGCTGTTTGGCGTGACCGATGGTGGCGCCTTTCATCGGGCCTTTCATCGCGCCGGGGCCGCAGCCGGTGCAGATGTCGAAGCCGCGCAGACCTAACGCGTAGCCGACATCTTTGGTGTAGTCGTATTCGAGGCGCGAGATGGAATGTCCGCCCCAACACACGACCATGTTCGGTTCGACGTTGGGTTTGAGCAGGCGCGCATTGCGCAGGATTTCGAACACGGCGTGGGTGATGCCGTGCGAGTCGTCGAGCTGGAAGCGTCCGGCTTCGATTTGCGTCGCGATGTAGGCGATGTCGCGCACGACGGCGAACAGGAGTTCGTTGACGCCGCGGATGATCTTGCCATCGACGAACGCATTCGCCGGCGCGGATTTGAGTTCGAGTTTGATGCCGCGATCCTGCTGAAGCACCTGGACGTCAAAATCCGGATAGCGGTGGAAGATGTCGAGCGCGTCGTCGTTTTCGCTGCCGGAGGTGAGTACGGCGAGCGCGCAGCGCTTGAGCAGCGCGTGCAGACCGCCGTGGCTGGCGTCGCGCAGACGCGTGACTTCGTTGCGGGAGAGGATGTCCATGCCCGCGACGGGTGAGATGCGGGCGTTTACGGTTGCTAGCTTCGTGTTTGTCGTGTCCATCTGTAAAAGTTTAGCGCAAAAAAGAAAAACGGCGCCCGTTCGAGCGCCGTTCTTTTTGAAACGTGCGGCCACGGATGGCCGCTTTTTGATCTTTCTTCGCGATCAGGACGATCGCATTAGAACGTATAGCGGACGGTGACAAGCAAGGACCAACGCGACTGCGCATACTGATCTTCAAGCTTCAGTGCACCCGGCGCGTAGTTCTTGCCGCCGTTGGACGTCGGCAGCGTGTACACGTACTTGCCGGTCACCGGGTCCACGCCGGCGAAGCCGGCCAGCGAGCGCGCGTACGGGAAGTCGATGTCGTACACGTTGCCCCACTTCTTGTTGAGCATGTTCGTGAAGTTCAGGATGTCGAACTTGATTTCACCACGACCCTTCCAGATGCCCGGGATTTCCTGACGGAAGCTCAGGTTGATCTGGTTCACCCAGCCCGCGTTCACGCCATTGCGGCCGGCGATCTGGCCCTGATGATCGCTCAGGTACTTGTTGTTCTTGATGTAGTCGTAGAACTGCTGGATCACCGAGTCGCTGGTGCCTTTGGCGAACTGCACGTCACCCGGACGCGGGATGTAGACCTGACCGAACGGACAGTTGCTCGGGCTGCTCGAGCCGATGGTGGTGTTGTAGCAGATGCCGTTGACGTCGTTGCTGAACACCCACGAATACGGCGAACCGGTGTGGCCGTCATAGAACGCCGAGACGCTCGACAGGTAATCGCCGAAGAAGTGATGCTGATAAGTCAGCGACGACACGACGCGACGCTTGAAGCTGTAGTTGCTCGGGCTCGCGACATCTTCGTTCGGGTTCAGCACCACTGACTTGTTGAGGTTCGACGCCGCCTGCGAGGAGGTACCCGGATTCACTTCCGTGGCGTGGCCGGTGACGAAGCCGATGCTGCCGAACCAGTCGTCGCCGAAAGGCTTGCTCAACTGCAGGGCGAGATAGTTCGCCATGCCTTTGTTGGTGTTGGTGAGATACACCACGTCGTAGTACTTCGGATTGCGGTTCGGCGCCGGGCCGCTCGCATTCGTGCACTTGCCGCTGGTCGCATCGCAGGTGTAGTTCGGATTCTTCCAGTAGCTCAGACGGCCATCCGGCAGCGTGCCGGTCGGCGCGCCGTAATTGAGGTTCTCGTAGCGCACGCCGTTGATGGTGTTGAGGTACTGGTCTTCAACCGTGAAGACGAGACCCCACCACGGCAGTTCGCGATCGAAGCCGATGCTGGCCTTCATGACGGTCGGCAGCTTGAAGTTCGGATCGGTCACGTCGACTTCCGGCGCGGGGGGCGTGCCCGGCGGCGGAACCTGATGGAACGGATCCGGATTGAACGTGCCGCTGCTGGCGCCGGTCGTGAACAGGGTCAGGCCGTTGTTGGTGTACGGGTTCGACAGCCACACGCCCGGCGTCACGCTCTCCGACACGCCCACGCCGCCGCGAAGCTGCGTTTTCCATTCGGTGTCGAAGTTGTAGTTGAACGAGAAGCGCGGTTCGAGAACGCCCGATCCCGGCGTGCCGTTGTTCTTGATGCCGAAAGCATTGGAGAACGCGGCGTTGTACAGCGGCTTGCCGTCGGCCTGCGGCAGGTCGTAACGCAGACCGTACTGCAGCGAGAGGTTCGGCGTGATCTGCCAGTTGTCCTGCAGGAACAGGCCGTACTGGTTGAGCTTCCACTGCGCGGCGATGTCGTTGAGCGTATAGCCCGGCGCCGGGTAGTACAGCGTGTATGCCGAGAACTTGCCGGCCGCGAAGTCGGCGATGCTGTTGAACACGTAGCTGCCGAATTCGGTGCGGCCGAACAGGTTGTAGAAGCTGTCGCGCTGCCAGTCGCCGCCGGCCTTGACCTGATGATCGCCCAGCGACCACGTGCCCGCGAAGAACGCGGTGGTGGTGTCGACATTGAGCACGTTGTAGTCGCGGAACTGGTCTTCGCCCAGATACACGCTGGCGTTCTGCGTCGAGGTGTCGGCTTTGTCGACAAACACGTTCACCATCGGCTGCTGCGCGAGCACGCTCGGCGTGGAACGGTATTTCGAATACGAGATCGAGCCTTCGGTCGAGAAGTTGCTGGACCAGTCGTCATAGAAGTTCAGCACGCCCTGCTGCAGCTTGCGCGCCTGCGTGTACCAGTAGCTCGACAGGCCCAGCGCCGGACTGCCGCCGGTGAAGTTGCCCTGGATGATCGGCTGCTCGCCCTTGGTTTCGTTGAAACGCGCGCTCAGGCGATGACCATCGGCGATGTTCCAGTCGATCTTGATCAGGCCGCGTTTTTCGTCCTGGTTCGCGCCGCCGGCGCCGGACAGGTTGCCCGGAATCAAGTGATATTGATTCTTCGCGATGTCGATGATCTGGTTGAGCTGATCGGTGGTCAGCGGAACGGTGTTGTCCGCCCCCGCGCCTTGTGGACCGTAGCCCGCGCCGCACGGACAAATCTGCTTGGATTCTTCATAGTCGACGAAGAAGAACAGCGTGTCCTTGATGATCGGGCCGCTGAACGTGGCGCCGGCCGTGTACTTGCGCTGATAGCCGTTGAAGTCGGTATCGTTGATGCCGTTGCCGGTGAGGTCTTTGCCGTTGGTGTAGGCGTAGTAGGCCGAACCGTGGAAATCGTTGCTGCCGCTCTTGGTGACGATGTTGATGGCAGCCCCGACGGCGCGCTTGTTGGTCACGTCGTAATTGGCGGTCGAGATGTTGTATTCCTCGATCGCGTCGTACGACAGCGGCTGGTTCTGCGACGGCAAGCCATTCGCTTCGAGGCCGAACGCATCGTTGGTCGGCACCGCGTCGATGGTGACATTGTTGTAGCGGTTGTTCTGGCCGAGCGCGCTGATCTCGGAGTAGCCGCTGGCGGCGTTGTTGTTCTGCAGAATGATGAAAGGATCCAGGCGCGCGATCTGCTGGATCGAGCGATCCGGGTTCGGGATCACCTTCAGTTCGCGCTGCGAAACGTTGGTGCTCACACCCTTGTTGTCGGGCTGGAAGATCTGCGAGGTCGCCGTCGCCGTCACCGAGACGCCTTCGAGCGTCGTCGCCGCCGCACCGGCGAGCTGGATGGTGATGTCGGCCTGTTGCGCCAACTGCAGATAGACGTCGGACTTCTGTCCGGTCGCGCCGTTCTTCTCCGCCGACACGCCGAACGGACCGCCGACGCGCAGACCCTGCGCGACGAAACGTCCTTCCGCATTCGTCGTCACCTTGATCGAGGTGTTCGACGGCATGTGGACGATCTCGACCGACGCATCGGCCACCGGATTGCCGGCCGCGTCGACGACGCGTCCGCTCAAACCTGCCGAGGTGTTCTGCGCCATCGCGCTGGTCATCGCCATCAGCGTTGCCAGCACCCAGAAAAGGAGTTGCAAGCTCAATCGTTTTGTCATCACGTGCCCCAATACCCAATTAAAGCGGGAAACATTCAAAAGCACCCGGCGCCCGTTGTCGGACGGAATGTCGGGTGGTGTTGGTACGTCGGCACGCGAAATCCCGAAAAGTCCGGATATCTGTCCGACGTTAACTACAGTTTAACAGGCAAATATTGCGGCGTCTTTACGAGACTTAACCGGAACTTGCAGTCGGCGCCGTAAATCCGCGCCGGCATTTACATTTTTTCAAACGTAAAAGCCGGTCAGAAGAAAAAGTCTCTGGGGCTGCGCTCGAATTCGCGCGCCAGAACTCAATCCACTGGCGCGAGATTGCGCACGGTGCCGCCGATATAACGCTCGCGTTTCGCGGGTTTGAGCTGCGTGAGATCAAGACGAATCAGCCCGTCGACGCAATGCCCGAATGCCGGATCGGTGCCGAACGCGAGGAAGCGCACGCCGTCGTTTTCGCAGAGATCGACGTAGTGTCGGTACAGCGTCGGGATCGACGCGCCGACGCGTGCCAGTTGACGCTTCAGTTCCTGCAATCCCGCTTTCGCGTCGAGCGGCGCCAGCGTTTCGCGCGCGATGCAGGCGATGTCGGCCGGCGCCACGAACGGATTACGCGAGCGCGCCGGCGAATCGGTTTCGCCGAAATAGTGCTGATGCGTCTGCACGATCCACGCACGCGCTTCCGACGGCAGTGCGGCGCTGATGGAAACCGGACCATACAAATAGCGCACGTCCGGTCGCCGGCGTAGATACGCGCCGACGCCCTGCCACAGATAACCGAGACTACGCGTTCCCCAGAACGCCGGATGGATGAAACTGCGGCCGAGCTCGATGCCCTGGTTCAGGAATTCGTGCGAGCGCGTGTCGTAGTCGAACAGTGTCGACGAATACAAACCGCTCGCGCCGTGCTTCGCAAAAATCTCCGGATCGGCGATGCGATACGCGCCGACGATGGCGAGCGCGGTTTCGTCCCACAGCACGAGATGGTTGTAGTACGCATCGAATTTGTCGAGATCGCGCCGCGTACCGGTGCCTTCGCCGACGCGACGAAACGCAAGTTCGCGCAAACGGCCGATCTCGCGCAGCAGCGGACAATCGGGCGCCGCCCGCGTCAGCAAAATGCGTTTGCCGTCGCTGGTCGAGCCGAGTACGTCGGCGCGTTTCAGCGCATCGCGAAGCGCTAGCGGCGATTCCGGATGCGCGATGGCGCGCGACGTCGCGAACACCGTCGGACGGCGGCGCGCGAGTTGATAAACATGACGCCGCATTGCATTCGCGATCTGCGCCGGCTTGCCTTTCGGATGCGCGAGCGCTGACGCCGGCACCATCTCGCCGACGTGCATGCCGATGTTCACGTTGTTGCGACCGATCGCTTCTCGCGCGAGCAGCAGCGACGACAAGGGTTTCGACAACAACGACAATCCATAGAACGTCGGCGAGTTATACGCGGCGATGTGCACCGGCAACACCGGCGCGCCACATTTCTCCGCGAGCCGCACGAAGCCGTTCGACCACGCCGCATCGCGCACGCCCTGCGGTCCAATGCGCGACACTTCGCCGGCAGGGAAGATCACGATCGCCTGTTCGTTTTCCAGCGCGCGATACACTGCGCGCATGCGACCGCTCGATGCACCTTCGCCACCGAACACGTTCACGGGCAACAGCAGGTTCGACAACTGCGACAACTGCACCAGCAGATCGTTGCCGAGAATGCGCACGTCGCGCCGCACCGTGCCGACCAGATGCAGCAGCGCCATCGCGTCCAGCGCACCGAGCGGATGGTTGGCGACGATGACCAGCCGCCCTTCGGCGGGAATGTTGTCGCGATCGGTGTTGGCTAACCGATAGGTGACCTGAAAGTACTCGAGCACGCGCTCGACGAAATCGAATCCGGACAGCGCGCCGATTTCTTCGAGCACGCGACGCAACGCGTCTTCGCCGGCGATCTTGCGCAGCAGCTCCACGACCGGTTGCGCGAACGTCCGCGCCCGGCCGATCGCCAGATTCGGAAAACGCTCGTAGAAACTGCGTTCGATGCTGATCATTTTGCCCGCGTTCCCCAAAACCGTGCGGGCAGGCTATCTCGGCAGTGTTACGGATTTTGTACGGCGGCTAACTCGCCGTCGCCATTCGCAAATACAGCGCGACGCCGTCGAGGAACATCTGCACCGACAACGCGATCAGCAGCATGCCCATCAGCCGCTCCAGCGCCGTCAGCACGCTTTGGCCGAGCAATCGGAAAAGGTACGTCGAGGAAAGCAGGATGAGCGCGGTCGCAAGCCATGCGCAAAACAGCGCAATGCTCCAATCGACGGTGCGGCCGGGCGCGGAGTTCGTCATCAGCATCACCGCGGCCATTGCCGACGGACCGGCCACGCCCGGGATCGCCAGCGGAACGATGAACGGTTCGCCCTGCACCGGTCCAAAAATCCCTTCGCGCGGCGGAAAGATCATCTTCACGCCGATCAGGAACAGCACGATGCCACCGCCGATGCTGATCGATTCCGGACGAAGCTGCAGCGCTTTCAGCACGTAGCTGCCGCCGAGCAGGAACGCGAACAATGCAACGAGAGCGATGAGGAGTTCGCGGATCATCACGCGCCGCCGCCGTTCGGGCGACACGTTGCGCAGCAGACTCAGGAAAAACGGAACATTCCCGAGCGGGTCCATGATCAGGAACAACAGCAGACCGGCCGACAGGGTGCTCATCGAGTTTTCCATCGCGTCTCCCCTCGCGAGCTAATCAGGTGCGGCGCAGATCCAGCAGTTTTCCGCGCGCCGTTGCGCCATCGGCGCTCAACAGATAGACGACCGCTGGCGCGATGTCGTCCGGCGGCGGCAACGCCATCGTATTCTCGCCATAGTACGCCGCGCGCCGCAACGCGGTGCGCATCGGCGGCGGCAGCAGTGTGTGGACACGCACCGTCGAGTTTTCCCATTCGTCGTGCAGGATCGCGGCGAGCGTAGCGACCGCGTGTTTCGACACGCCGTAACCGCCCCAATGCGCGCGACGCATGCGTTCCGGATCGTCGATGACGAAAACCACACTCGCCGCATCCGATTTCGCCAGCAGCGATGCGCATGCTTGCGTCAGCAGGAACGGTGCGGAGATGTTGACGTGCAGCGACTTCATCCATTCGTCGGCCGCGATGTTCGTCGCCGGACGCAGGCTGTCGAAATGCGCGGCGGCGTGGACGAGGCCGTCCAGACGGCCAAATTCTTTTTCGATGGTCGCGGCGAGATCGGCGTAGTCGTTCGGCGATGCGCCGGACAAATCCATCGGATAGATCGCCGGCTGCGCGCGGCCGAGCGCGACGATTTCGTCGTAGAGTTTTTCCAGCGGCCGCACTTTGCGTCCAAGCAGAATCACGCCAGCGCCCGCCGACGCAGCCGCGAGCGCACTCGCGCGTCCCAGACCGCCGGCAGCGCCGGTGATCAGAACGACACGGTCTTGCAGCGCATCGGACCTCGCGCGCCAGCCCTCGGGCAAACGCGCGGTGGCGTCGGCGCTCATCAGCTCTTGTGCGCTTCCTGCACCATGCGGCCGAGTTCGCCGCTTTCGTACAGTTCGAGCGTGATGTCGCAGCCGCCGATCAGTTCGCCGTTGATGAAAAGTTGCGGGAACGTCGGCCAGTTGGAGAAGCGCGGCAAGGTGGCGCGGATCTCGGGATCTTCGAGCACATTCACCGAGGCGAAATCCGCGCCGACCGATTTCAGCGCCTGCGCGGTGCGGCTGGAAAATCCGCACATCGGGAACTGCGGCGTGCCTTTCATGAAAAGCACGACGGGATGTGCGTGCACGGTCTGGTTGATGCGGTCGAGAGTGTCCATTGGCGATTACGAATGCAAAACGGTGAGGCGCTTATTGTAACAGCCGAATCGGCCTATACTTGTCGTTCGCAGCGAGCTTAAGGTCAACACAAGGAGAGACGCATGGCCATCGAATTACCCCCTCTGCCGTGGGCGCGCGACGCGCTCGCCCCGCACATCTCGGCGGAGACGATCGACTATCACTACGGCAAGCACCATCAGACCTACGTCACCAACGTCAACAACCAGATCAAGGGCACCGAGTTCGAGAATGCCGATCTGGTGACGATCGTGAAGAAATCGCAAGGCGGCCTGTTCAACAACGCCGCGCAAGTGTGGAACCACACGTTCTACTGGAACTGCCTCTCGCCGAAAGGCGGCAATGAACCGACCGGGAAACTCGCCGACGCGATCAAGAAAGCGTTCGGCGATTTCGCCAAGTTCAAGGAAGAGTTCACCAAGACCGCGATCGGCACGTTCGGGTCAGGCTGGGCCTGGCTGGTGCAGCGCGCGGACGGCAGCGTGGGGCTGGTCAGCACCAGCAACGCGCAGACGCCATTGACCGGAACCGATGTTCCGCTGCTGACGTGTGACGTGTGGGAACACGCGTATTACATCGATTATCGCAATGCGCGTCCGAAATACCTGGAAGCGTTCTGGAACCTTGCGAACTTCGAGTTCGCGACGTCGCAAATGAAATAATCAGGACGTTTGCCGAACACCCGCGACGGCGCCCAACACGGGCGCCGTTTGCTTTTCACGACCCAGCGCGATGCCGACGCGCGACAAACGCGAGTGCAATTCAGCGTTGTCCGATGCGCAGATCGTCGCGTGTCCGACCTTGCGGCCCTCACGCGGCGATTTGCCGTAGTCGTGCCAATGCGCGTGCGGTTCCGATAACACCGGTTTCGCGTCCGGCAATTCGCCGATCCAGTTGAGCATCACGCTGACGCCGCACGCGGACGTATCGCCGAGCGGCATCCCGAGCACGGCGCGCACATGGTTCTCGAACTGGCTGCACACCGCGCCTTCGATGGTCCAGTGCCCGGAATTGTGCACGCGCGGCGCCATTTCGTTGCCGAGCAGCTTGCCGTCGCGCACGAACAATTCGAGCGCGAAAACGCCGACGTAATCCAGATGCTCGGCAATGCGGCGTGCGTGATGCGTGGCGATTTCCGCGAGCCCGCCCGAATCCGGCGCCGGCGCCAGGCTGGCCGACAGAATGCCGTCCGAGTGCCAATTCTGTACAAGTGGATAAGTGGAAAATGCACCATCCGCGCCGCGCACGGCGATAACGGACACTTCGCGGTCGAACGGCACCCACGCTTCGAGGATCGATGGCGCGCCGGCAATGGCATTCCAGGCAGCGTCGACATCGCTCTCGCTGCGCAGGCGGAACTGGCCTTTGCCGTCGTAGCCGAGGCGGCGTGTCTTCAGCACCGCGGGCACGCCGATCTTGCGAACGGCGGCACGCAGGTCATCGAGCGAATCGACGGTGGCGAATGCGGGCGTATCGAGTCCGAGTTCGCGGAACATCGATTTTTCGGCGAGGCGGTCCTGCGCCACCGACAGCGCGGTCGGATTCGGCGACACGCGCGTATGCTCGGTCAGCCATTGCGCGGTTTCGGCAGGCACGTTTTCGAAATCGAACGTCGCGACATCGATACCTGATGCGAATTTTTCCAGCGCATCGAAATCGCGCCAGTCGGCGACGATCAGCGGCGCGACCTGCCCCGCGCACGCATCGGCGACGTTGTCGACGACCAGAAACCGAACGCCGAGCGGCGCTCCCGCGAGCGCGAGCATGCGCGCGAGCTGTCCGCCGCCGAGGATGCCGAGTGTGGCCATCAGTCGTTGCGTGGGTCGGGCTTGGCGAGGACCTGGTCGGTCTGCTCGCTGCGGAATTTTTTCAGGCGCTCGGCAATGTCCGGATGTTCGGCGGCGAGCATCGCGGCGGCGAACAGCGCGGCGTTGCAGGCGCCGGCTGTTCCGATCGCGAATGTAGCGACGGGAATGCCGGCCGGCATCTGCACGATCGAGAGCAGCGAATCCATGCCGTTGAGCGCCTTCGACTGCACCGGCACGCCAAGCACCGGCACGGATGTTTTTGCAGCGAGCATGCCCGGCAGATGCGCCGCGCCGCCAGCGCCGGCGATGATCGCGCGCAACCCGCGCGACTGTGCCGATTCGGCATACTGGAACAGCAGGTCCGGCGTGCGATGCGCGGACACCACACGCACCTCGTGCGCGACGCCGAGCTTGTCGAGCATCTCGACCGCGTGCTGCAGCGTTTCCCAGTCCGAACGCGAGCCCATCACCACGCCGACTTGCGCTGGATTCGACTGGGAGTTCATGGCCTGTGTCCCCTAAAAAGACTATTCTAGGCGTAACGCCCTTCCAATCCCACCCGCATGGACAAGCGCCTGCTCGACATCCTCTGCTGCCCGGCCACCAAGGTGCCGGTGCGGCCGCTCGCCACATCGGAACTGGAGGCGCTCAACCGCTCGATTGCAGCGGGCGGCGTAAATACCGTCGAACACACGCCGGTGGCCAGTGCACTTCAGGCGGGTCTCATCACCACCGACGGCAAGTTGATCTATCGGATCGAAGACGATATCCCTGTCATGCTCGCTAACGAAGCCATCGCGACGCTGCAACTGAGCGATTTCGCCGCTGCCCGCTGACCGTCCGTCCGCGTGCAGCGACATCCGGTCGGTACGATGGCCGCAGTGTGAGTGGCTTCACACTTTGCTACGCCCAGGGAATTATGCTTGCATAGGCGCGTATTGCGTCTATTAGTTTTGTATCTACAGGAATCGCGTCGGTTCGATGAGCACGCCTAACGACAACAACAAGATTGTCGATCTGCAGCAGCGCCAGGCTTCCGCGCTGGCGGGCCAGGACCGCGTGGGCGACATCTTCAAGGTCGTGCGCGGCACCGCGCTCAAGCGCGTGCAGGGACTCGTCGCCACGCTGTTCGAAAACATCGACGATGCGCTGTTCGATCTGGCCGAAAAAGCCGAGAACAACGCCATCCAGACGCAGTACTTCGACGGCATGCGCGAAGTGCGCAAGAAACGCCAGCTCGTGGAGCGTCTATTCCAGGATCAGCTGAGCAAGATCTTCAACGAATTCGCCGCCGGCAAGATGCAGGCGTCGAAGGATTCTCCGCTCGGCGGCGCGCCCGGCGATCTGTCGCTGGTGGACGACAAGGAACTGGAAGAATCGCTCGCCATCGCCAGCACGGTGGCCAAGGCCGAAAACCGACTGTCACGACCGCTGTATGCGGTGAACCAGCGCTTGTCGGTACTGCTCGGTGGAATGAAAGTCGAGGACGCGACCAATCCGATCGCGCCCGCGCCGCTGTGCCAGGCGTTCCGTTACTCGATGCGCGAGATGGAACTCAATCTGCAGACGCAGCTCATCATCTACAAATTGTTCGACCGTTACGTCATGGCCGGTCTCGACGGTTTGTACGAAGAGGTCAATGAAATCCTGATCCAGGCCGGCGTGCTGCCGCAGATCCGCCACACGGTAGCTGGGCTCGGTCATCGTCCGGCGCGTCCGATGCCGCAGGGCGGCGCGCTGCCGCCGGGTGTGCAGCAGGATCAAGGTCAGCACATACAGGACCCCGCCGCTTACGGCGGTTACGGTCAGGCCTACGGCTCGCAGTACGATCAGGCCACAGCGCATCTGCAGGCCGAAATTTACAACACGGTGCGCAACCTGCTGGCGAGCCGCCGTCCTTCCGGCGACATGCCCGATTACGCGGCCATGCAGGGCCTGCCGCCCGGCGTCGCGCCGCCGGTGATCGCACCGACGGAATTGCTGTCCGCGCTCACGCTGCTACAGAACCAGGCCATCATGGCGCAGACGCACGCCTCGTCGGCGGCCGATGCGGCGCTGACCGTGCAGCAGATCAAGCAGGAACTGCTCGATCAGGCCACCAAATTCCACGGCACCGACAAGGCGCACGTCACCGGCGCCGACGAAGACACCATCGACCTGGTCGGCATGCTGTTCGAGTTCATCCTGCAGGACCGCAATCTGCCGCCGCAGATGCAGGCCCTGCTCGGCCGTCTGCAGATTCCGTTTCTCAAAGTCGCGATTCTCGACAAGCACCTGTTCGCGCAGAAGTCGCATCCGGCGCGCCAGCTTCTCGATGCGATGGCGCAGGCGTGCATCGGCTGGTCGGAAGAGTCCGACAAGGATCATCGTCTGTACGACAAGGTGAAGAACACCGTCGAATCGCTGCTCAAGGATTTCGACGACGACCTCACCGTCTTCGACCGCACGCGTAAGGATTTCGAAGCGTTTCTCGAAGGCAACAAGAAGAGGGCCGACCTGGCCGAGCAGCGCGCCGCCGAAGCCACGCGCGGTCGCGAGAAACTGCACGCGGCGCGGCGTCAGGCGGCGAAAGAAATTCTGCAGCGCGTCGACGGACGCGATCTGCCCGAGATCGTGCACAGCGTGCTGACACGTCCGTGGGCGAACTATCTGGTGCTCACGCTGCTGCGCCAGGGCGAGGATTCCAACGAATGGCGCCACGCGCTGCGTTTCGCCGACGAATTCGCCTGGAGCGCGGAGCCCAAAGTCACCGATGCCGACCGCACACGCCTGAAAGGTCTGCTGCCGGCGCTCGAAAAAGGTTTGCGCCACGGCCTCGCGACCGTCGCCTACCACGAGAACGACGTCAAACAATTGATGGTCGAACTCAACGCGTTCTACCGCAACCTGCTGCAGGGCGCCGACACCACGCCCGCCGCGGCTGCCGCGGCGGCGAACGAGGAAGGCGGATTCGAGATCGTCGGCAAAGCCGTCGCGACGGCGGCGGCGGTGGAAAGTCCGATCGAAGAAGTGGTCCTGCGCGAAGAGGAAGAAGAATCGGCCGAGGCGAACTACGCCGACGACGACGAATGCCTCAAGCAGGCGCGCGAAATGAAAGTCGGCACGTGGGTCGAATTCACCGAGCCCAATTCCGGCAACAAGGAACGCGCGAAGTTGTCGTGGATCAGCCCGATCAGTTCGAAATATCTGTTCGTGAACCGCAAGGGCCTGAAGGTTTCCGACAAGACCGTGTTCGCGCTCGCCGCCGAAATCCGCCGCGGCCAGGCTGTGGTCCTTGAAGAAGTGCCGCTGTTCGACCGCGCGCTCGACGCCATCGTCGAACGCCTCAAGGCCGCGCACGCCACCCCCGACGCAGTCGAAAAACCCGCCTGACCGAAACACGCCGACGTTATACTGACGCGCCGTCACGACCGTCAGCGAAGTCCATGCCGATCGAAGCGCCGAATCCGAATGTTGTCCGCCGCGACGTGCAGCGTGCCCTCGACGAAGACATCGGCAGCGGCGACGCCACCGCCGATCTGTTGCCGGCCGACGCCATCGCGACCGCACGAGTCATCACCCACGAAGACGCCGTCATCGCCGGCAGCGCCTGGTTCGACGCCTGCTTCGACCTGCTCGATCCCTCGGTAAAAGTGAAATGGGAATGCCGCGACGGCGACCGCGTAGCCGCCAACGACGTGCTGTGCACGCTGAAAGGACCCGCACGCGCGCTGGTCAGCGGCGAACGCTGCGCGTTGAATTTCCTGCAAGCCCTATCCGGCACCGCCACGACAACAGCAAAGTACGTCGACGCCATCCGCGGCACCAAAGCCACAATCCTCGACACGCGCAAAACATTGCCTGGCCTGCGCATCGCGCAGAAATACGCCGTGCGTTGCGGCGGCGGCAGCAATCACCGCATCGGATTGTTCGACGCGATGCTGATCAAAGAAAACCACATCGCCGCGTCGGGTTCTCTCGCCGGCGCCGTACGCGCCGCGCGCGAAGGCCATCCGGACCTGCTCCTCGAAGTCGAAGTCGAAAACTTCGACGAATTACGCGAGGCACTCACCGCAGGCGCCGACCGCGTAATGCTCGACGAATTCTCACTCGACGACATCCGCAAAGCCGTCGCCGAAGTAAACCGAAAAACGCAGATCGAAGTCTCCGGCGGCGTGAATCTGGAAACCATCCCCGCACTCGCCGCCACCGGCGTGGATTTCATTTCGATCGGCGCATTGACGAAACACATGCGCGCCATCGATCTGTCGATGCGAATCGTCGTAGACGCATAACACCGAACGCTCGACTCGAAAGCCTCACCGCTGTGGCTTAGTGCAGTCGAGAGTTTCAAAACTCTACTACCAGTCACCGACAATCTGGAACGACGGTTGTCGCGCAGGGATGCGCGCGTCCGCGTCAGCAGCACGGACGTGCTGTTCGCGGACAGCGTCCAATGGGAGAAAAAGAAACGTTTTTTGGTGCCTTTTTGGCGTTTACCAAAAAGGTACCCGCTGGCCGCAGGACAGCGGAAGCACTTGATCTAAAGC
>Ga0105239_10002378_pt1 | contig 23996 bp, 26 predicted proteins | sample KBSC44metaG_FD_92761 | JGI IMG/M metagenome (GOLD analysis project Ga0105239, IMG submission 92761) | Corn rhizosphere microbial communities from Kellogg Biological Station, Michigan, USA - KBS C4-4 metaG | ecosystem: Host-associated > Plants > Roots > Rhizosphere > Soil | place: Michigan, USA...
CACCGAACATGCCCGAGAAGATGTCCATGTGGGTCACCCCGGGAAAGGTGTCCTTGGTGAACTGCGGAAAGTCCAGCATGGTGATCTCGCCGTACTTCTTCTTCATTTCGATGGCGGTGGGGTTGCGTCCGAAGCCCGTCCGGCTCTTGAAGATGTAGCGCAGCGGCCAGGTGTTGGAGGCAATGCGCGAAAGTTTTTCTTTCTCGCTGAGCGGCTTGGCGGCTGCGGCGCCTGCGGCGGGGCTGAGCGCCAGTCCGGCGGCTCCCGCGGTTTTGAAGAAATTGCGGCGATCCATGCTCTGCGGGTCCTCTTCTTTCGTGCCCGGGTGCATCTTTCCCAAATTGTCCCGGTTCATAAAAGAGGTTACTACGAACGGCGGGATGCGCAAGCGGACATTAAAATAGAGATTCCATCCCCGAGACGCCTATGCCGACCCCTGAAACGCTTGAGAAATTTATTGCGCGAGTAGAAGAGAATGCCCACGCCGAAGCCATTGAAGAGTACTACACAGTCAACGCTTCCCTTCAGGAGAATCAGGCGGCCCCGCGAGTCGGGCGTGATGGACACATAGCCCACGAACGTCAGGTGTTTTCCCGTGTGGCGAGAGCCTCATCGAAGTGCATCCGGCCGGTGTTCGTGAATGGCGACAAGGTCGTCATCCGCTGGATCTTCCGCTTCGAATGGCTGGATGGAACCGTCACCCAGATGGAGGAGCTCGCCTACCAGCGCTGGGAAGGCGACCGCATCGCCGAAGAAACGTTTTTCTACGACCCCGCGCAACGCGTCCCGAAGAAGCCATGAGGTGTTACACCTACGGGAAGTTCACGTCCATCACATCGGAGGCTCTTCTGATCATCCCCGCTCAAAATCGACGTGGTATACCATTGGTATAACCGACAGTAGTTCATGAAAACCGCCATCTCTATAAAGGACGACCTCCTCCATGAGGCCGACCGGGTTGCCGGCGAATTGGGGATCAGCCGAAGCGGCTTGGTGTCCCTAGCCGTACAGGAATTTCTCAGCCACCGGCGGCAGGAACAAATTGTCGCGCAGTTGAACGCAGTCTACGGAGGTGAGCCTGCCGTAACTGACAAGCGCCGGTTAGCGGGAATGCGCAGGAAGTTCCGCTCTACGATTCGGGATTCCTGGTGAACGGCGTCCGCCAAGGAGACTTGTACTGGCTGGATTTCGCTCCCGCCTCTGGGTCGTCTCAGGCAAACCGTCACCCCTGCGTCGTCGTCCAAAGCGATCTTTTCAACCTCAGCCGTATTAATACGGTCGTCGTCTGCCTCATCACCTCGAACCTGGCGCGAGCGAATGCGCCCGGAAATGTAGCATTGAAAAAAGGCGAGGCCAACCTTCCTAAAACGAGCGTAGTGAATGTTTCCCAACTGGTCACAATCGACAGAGACGAGCTGACAGAAAAGATCGGCAGGCTTGACGCGGAAACAATTGCTCAGGTCTGCTCCGGATTGGAATTGCTCTTTAGCCGCATCTAAAAGGTTAGTCATTCCGCCCGCAGCCGCAGCATCCGTACCCGCACTTCCATCGACGCGAAATCGTGTCCCGCGTGTACCTGGATCCCGATACTGCCCGGCCCGGGGAAGGTGTGGTCGCGGACCTCCACTACTTTCTTGCCGTTCTGCTCGATGACGAACTCGTCGCCCCGCGCCAGGATACGCGTCCGGTTCCAGTCATCGTGATTGACCGTCGAATGGTCGCGATTCTCGGCAATGAAAGCCTTCCCCATGCAATACAGCGACCCGGACAAGGTCACCGCGTCATCGAGAATATCCGCCTGGTAGCCAGTCTCCGGCCCATTCACCCGGAACCAGATGCCGCTGTTGCCCGGCCAGCGCATCTTCCATTCGGCTTCCAGTTCAAAATCGGCCCACTGCTTCACCGTGTATAGATCACCGGCGGCGCCACCCGCGCCCGGACGTCCCACCAGCACGCCGTTCTCGACAGTCCAGTTCGCGTGGCCTTCCGCTCTCCAGCCTTTCAACCCGGGGCCAGGCAGCAGGGAACTCCATCCAGGCTCCGCCGCGCTCATGCCGGCGGCCGCGCCGCCGAGCATCATCGAAAGCACTTCTCGCCGGCTGAAGATCATCGTTACACCTTCGGCAGCTCGTAGCCCTTACGCCGCGGACGCGATAAAAACTGGTTGGCCTCCCGATCGCCGATGAAGACTTCCGCCTTCGGATCCCAGCGAAGCTTGCGGTCCAGTTTGCGCGCAATGCTCACCAGGTGGCACAGGCTGGTGGCGCGATGCCCGATCTCGACATCCGCATTGGGCTTCTGGCGCGTGCGCACGCACTCGATGAAATTCTTCAGGTGAAAGGCATCCTCTCCCCTGCCGAGCGGCGTGACGGGCGGCGCGCCCTTGCGGAGTTCCGGTGGATCGGCCGTGAAGTCACCGCGCTCGATCTTGATGGTCCCGTTCTCGCCGATAAACGTGCCGCCGAGTTGCGAGAGTCCGGTCTTGCCGGGCTCCTCGAGCTTCAACAGCGTGCCGCTCGCATAGCGCATGATGACCGGCTTGCGGGCCAGCGTGTACTTCATATCGTCTTCGATGAGCTTGACGAAGTCCGGAGCGTCCTCGGTGTGCCGGTCCTCGGTCCACAATTCCACTGGCCCGGTGTCGTCCGTGCCCAGCGCGCACTGCACCTGGTCCAGGCCGTGCGTTCCCCAGCCCGATACGCCCCACGATTCGCCGCCATCGTCGTAATCCCACCATTTATGCCAGCGCCGGTGCAGTTGGGGATGATAGGGGCGAAATTCGGTCTGGTTGCACCAGCGGTCCCAGTCCATGCCCTGCGGCACGGGTTGCTCGGGCTGCGGCTTCCAATCCATTGGGGGAAGGTAGTTGCAGACTACCGCCGCCCGGATCTTGCCGATCTTGCCGCTGCGCACCAGTTCGCTCGCATACCGGTCGATGGGGATGGACCGCTGCTGGCTGCCCGCCTGCAGGATGCGATTCCATTTGCGCGCTGCATTTACCAGCGTCCGCCCTTCGTGGATGGTGAGCGAGATGGGCTTCTCCGCGTAGACATCGAGACCCGCCTGCATGGCGTGCATGGCGGCCAGGACCCGGGCATGCGTAGTGGTCTCGATAAACACCGCGTCGAGCTTTTCCTTCTCGAACATTTCCAGGTAATTTTGATATTTGCCCCAGCGCTCGAAGTTGGCCGGCATGGGGCTCACCGTGGGCGGGAACCCGGCGTCCACCCCGGAGCACCGCGGCAGATAGCAATCCGCCACCGCCACGATCTCGGCTTCGGGCACTTCCTTGCCGAAATACTGCATCAGCCAGCGGGCCCGCTGCCCTGCGCCGACGAAGCCTACCTGCAGCCGGTCATTCGCCCCGGGCCGGCCCTTCTGGCCCAGCACTCCGGCGGGAAGCACGAGCGGCGCCGAAGCGATCGCCGCCGAGCGCAGGAAACTCCGTCGATTCATCATGTGTCACTGACTACTTTACCGCCCTGGGAGGAAACCTCGCCCTCACCTCATTTCGGCAGCTTTCCAGGCCTGCAAAATCGCCTGGGACCCCACTGTATGTTTGCGTCCCCAAAGAAGTTAAGGATTCGGCGGTGAGTATGCTATGCTCTATCTTTAACAGCCGGGTTTTACCCACATTGCCGTCGTTTTTGCGGCATTCTCTCGAGGAATCACAACACTGGATGCATACTGAGGAACTCCTTCCCGCGGCTTCGGCAGGGTCTTCTTCCGCAGGCGAGGGAAAGGTACGCACACCCTCCACCTACAAAAGCACCAGCCCCTCCTGGAACGGCGACTTCTTTTTTGCTCTCTCCAGCCTGGTTCTCAAAGACTTCAAAATCCGCTACCGGAACATGTCGCTGGGTGTCTTCTGGTCGGTTCTGAACCCCATCGTCATGATGGGGGTTCTGACTTTCGTCTTCACTTTCGTCAACAAGAGCGCCATCACAAACTTTCCGGTTTATATGATGTGCGGACTGGTGCCCTATAACTTCTTTACCATCGCCTGGATTTCGGGCACCACATCGCTGGTGGACAATGCCGGCCTGATCAAGCGGCTACAGGTTCCACGAGAAATCGTACCGCTTGCCGCGGTCCTGTCCAACTGCCTTCACTTATTGATCCAGATCTGCCTGCTGTTTATCCTGGTGTTCGCCTACGGCTACCATGTCAACCGCTACTGGGCATGGCTGCCTTACGTGTGGGCCATGGAAGTCCTCTTCGTGTGCGGTTTATCGATGGTGACTTCCGCTTTGAACGTCTATGTGCGCGATATGCGCTACCTGGTCGAGTCCACCAACACGGTATTGTTCTGGCTGGTGCCGATCTTCTATTCGTTCGATAAGCCGCCCGCAATTTATGTCTCGATCGCGCAGGTGAATCCTCTGTTCGCTCTCATCATCGCGATGCGCAGTATTCTGATGGAAGGGCACGCGCCCGAGTCGTTGACACTCTGGAAGCTGACCGGCGTGGCGCTGTTCATGTTCGCTATCGGTCTTCTGTTCTTTCAGAAGATGAAGCGCCGTTTCTACGACCACCTGTGAACCAGGATGAATATCGTCGAATTCAATAACGTCTCCAAGCTTTACTACCGCCACGGCGACCGCCTGCTGCTGCGCAATCGCCTGCAGCAGTTCATCACCGGCCAGCAGCCCGAGAGTTTCGCCGCGGTCAGGAATGTGTCGTTCACCATGGAGCGCGGCGAAAGCATGGCCGTCGTGGGACCCAACGGGGCAGGGAAGAGCACCCTCCTCAGCCTGGTCGCGGGACTCTCCAAAGCCGACTCCGGCTCCATCGCCGTCAACGGCCGTGTCGCGGCTCTGCTCGAACTCGGCTCCGGCTTTCATCCCGACCTGACGGGCGCGGAAAACGTCAGGCTCAACGCCGCGCTGCTGGGCCTGAGCCGCAAACGCATCCGCGACCTCTTCGATGAAATCATCGACTTCTCCGGCATTGAGAACAAGTTCATCGACGAACCGCTGCGCACTTACTCCACCGGCATGGTGATGCGCCTCGCCTTCTCTGTGGCCATCAATATGGATCCCGACGTCCTGCTGGTCGACGAGATTCTGGCCGTGGGCGATACCGCCTTCCAGGAAAAGTGCTTCCAGAAGGTGCACGAGTTCCGCAACTCCGGCCGCAGCCTCCTCTGCGTCTCGCACGCCGCCGGCATGGTGCAGCAGTTATGCGATAAAGCCATCTGGCTGGACCACGGCGAGATGGTGATGAGCGGAGCGATCGCCGAAGTCCTCGAGGCTTACAACGGCCACGGCGCTATCGCCGTCTAGTTCTACCCCTCGACATCGGCACGAATTTGCCATTCTACATTCGCCGCCGCTGAAACGCGGTTCTTGGAGGCGGCTGAACGACGAGGCGACAAGTATTTTTGAGACCGAGCGGTTGGAACGGAAAACCGGTTGAGGGCTAGCGTTTGAAGCCGTGACAGACGCACGCATATCCTTTACGCTGGAAAGAGAGGAGTCGCCCAATGAAGATCGATATTGACCCTGAAACCGAACGCTTGGTCCGTGAGGAAATCCGCAGCGGGCATTTTCAATCGGCCGATCAAGTGATCCGGGCCGGCGTCGAGGCATTGCGCGAGAAAAACGTCTGGCCGGCCGCAACGGGCGCCGGGGCTAAGAGCCTTGTCCAGTTCTTCCGCGAATCCCCGCTCGTGGGTCTTGAACTCGATTTCGAGAGAGATCATGACGCCGGCTGGGATATCACCCTGTGAGTGGCCACCTCCTGGACACCAATTGCGTATCGGAAGTTGTGCGCATCCAGCCCGAGCCCCGCGTCATCGCATGGATGGACGCCGCCGATGAGCGGACACTTTATTTGAGCGTATTTACTCTGGGAGAAATCCGGAAGGGCATTATCAGCCTTCCGCCGGGCAAGCGGCGCACTGAACTAGAGCAATGGCGGACGTCGATCTCAGAAAGCGCTTCGCCGGCCGCATCCTGCCGGTAGACGACGCCATCGCCGACCGGTGGGGCATTCTCATGGGTGAGATGAAGCGCAACGGCACGCCTATTCCGCTGGTCGATGCGGTTTTAGCGGCCACCGCCCTGCATCACAAGCTCGCCGTGGTTTCCCGCAACGCGCATGATTTCAGATACGCGAAGGTCCCGGTCATCAACCCCTGGGAATCACTATGAACGTGTTGGTTTCAATATGTCTTGTGCCTTGCCCTCCCGGCTACGGTACCCAGGCCACTAACTCGATTTCCACCCTCGTCTCCGTGTCCGGAAAGATAGCTCCGAGCGCGGTACGCGCCGGGGCGTCTTTTTTGAAGAACTCGGCGTAGGCTGCATTGAACGCCGGCTTCTCTGCTTTCACGTCCGCCAGAAACGCCGTCACTTTGATCACGTTGTCGAGTGACGATCCCTGTGCCTCCAGGTTCTCCTGGTGCTTTTTGAGGGTGGCGATCGTCTGTTCTTTGATGTCGGCGCCTTTGCCGCTAAGCCCCGAACTGTAATAGAGGTTCCCAAATTTGTATCCACCCGGGGCTTTGACCTTGCCCGAAGTCGCCGCTGCCTTGGACGGAACTGCCGCTCCCGCAGCCAATCCCGCCGCACCCGCCAAAAACTCGCGCCGTCTCTTCATATCCCGATAAGTCTCCTTTCGAAAAAGTGTACATTGTTCTGCGCGTGCTGACCGAAGAGGGAACAATTAATTTGTCCAGTCGTAATTCAGCGCCACGAAAGAGCGTTGGGTCACAGAACGCAGTGGGTGGAGTAAATCCGCGCAACCGGGAGATCACAGTCTTAGCAATTGTCCCAATAAATAGGGGATTACAAACTGGAATGAGACGTGCAATGGGAGTGGTTGGACGCAATGCAAAAGTTTGTAACCAAATTGGTGGCGGTACTACTCAGCATCAGTTTGATGCCGGTTGGTCTAGTTGCGTGTTGCCTGAACAACGCGGAACTGAAGATCACCTCGCAGCAACAAGGTTGTCATCACGCTCCCAGTTCTTCCCATTCCTGTTGCGTACCCACTCACGTAGTGCAAGCCACTGCGCCACCGTCGCCCACAACATGGGATAGGCTCCAATCAGCCGGTTTGGACAGCATCAACCGATCGCAGCTTTGCGCAATCCCGTATTCCGTGGCAACCCGCACCATCGCCGCGAACTTATCCAGCACGCCGCCAGGGGCGCCTGACGACCTGATCATCCGGCTCCACGTTTTCCTGATCTGATTCAGTCTCCTTGTAGTTTCACTCCAAGTAGCCCCGTTGTGTATCAGCACGGCTGAACACACACATCTCAATCACCAGTTTTTAAAAGGAGAACATAATTATGAAAACGTTTATGGCATTCGCATGTTTTATGGCGGTTAGTACGGCAGCGGTTGCGGCTGAGCCCGCTGTTCCTTCAGGAGCAGACCATTTGAATCTCGCCCTCCACTACCAGGAAAAGGCGGCTGAGAATGACGCGCAGGGCGCGGCCTACGAGCAAGCCGCGAAGACTTATCGGAATAGCCCCATGATCAAGAACCTGATCTCGCCAACCACACCGGGCCGTTTCGAGTACATCGCCAAAACCTATCGCGAGAAGGCGGCGGCCGACCGCAAGCGGGCAGCATCACACGAGAACAAGGCCAAACTTTCCACCGGCCTTTAAGAACATATAGGGGCGGCGAGCTGATTGCAGAGGCTCGTCGCCTCGTACGCTGGAATACCCGTCCGCCAACTCCTCAACTCCCACTCTTATATACTCACCCCTAGCTTACAGAGGTGATTTCTTGAACCAGCGTTTCCTTTCATGGGTCGCATTGTCGATCCTCTTCGCCGTCTGCGCCCTTGCGCAGAAGACCAGCGCCACCCTTCAGGGGACCGTCAAGGACGCCACCGGGTCGGTGATCCCGGCCGCCAGAATCTCCATCACCAAAATCGACACTGGCGTCAAATCCAGCACCGCATCCAATAACGACGGCTACTTCACCTTCCCCCCGGTCGCCATCGGCCGCTACCTGGTGCACTGCGAGCATCCCGGCATGAAGGCCTGGGAGCAGGACGTCGAACTGCAAACCGGCCAGACCACCGAAATCAATCCAGTCCTCGCCCTCGGACAGGTCACTGAGACCGTGATGGTCAGCTCCACTATTCCCCTCGTCACCACCACCGACCCCACCGATGCCACCACCCTCGACGCCCAGCGCTTAAAGGAATTGCCCATCAATGGCCGTGATCTCAACACCCTCCTCGCCGAAGTCGCTCCTGGCCTCGAACAGGACATCGGCGTCAACGGAGGCGTCCGCGCCAATGGCCTCCTCGGCTATGCCACCGACTACCAGCAGGACGGCGCCGCCGCTAACAATCGCGAGACCGGCGGCTCCACCGGACTCCAGGGACTCGAGTCCATCGGCGAAGTTCGCGTCGAAACCAGCACCGGCAACGCCAAGTCCTCCAGTCCCACGTCCATCATCATCTCCACCCGCGGCGGTACCAACCGCTTCCGTACCTCGCTCTACGAGACCATTCGCAATAATGCCTGGGGCGTCGCCAAACACCGCCAGGACGTCAATCCCAACGGCTCGCCCTACAAACTGCCGCAGTTGATTCGCAATGAATACGGCGGCTCCTTCGGCGGTCCGGTCATGCTGCCCACCTTCGGCCTCAACGGTAGGAAGTTTTACGACGGCCACAATCGCACCTTCTTCCGCGTAACCCGCGAGCAGAACTCCTTGCGCCAGGGACTCTCCCGGGACTACTCCGTCCCCACCGCCGATATGCGAAACGGCATCTTCACCGGCCTCGCCACCAACCTCGGCCAACCCATCACCCTCTACGACCCGCTGACCTCGTCGGTCGAGACCATCAACAACCGTCCCATCACCCTGCGCACGCCCTTCGTCAACAACGTGCTGCCGGTCTCGCGCATGAGCCCTCTCGCCAAGTACATCTACAACATCACGCCGCTTCCCACCGACATCACCGCGCCTAACATCACCACCAACCTGCGCTTCGCCTACGCCACCGGGTCACTCTATAACGTCAACGAGAATCCCACCACTATCAAGGTCGATCACCGCATCAGCGATCACGACAATCTTTCCGCCAAGACCAGTTGGGGCGTTCGCAATACTTTCTTCCAGGGCAACGCGTCTCCGGGTATGCCCACTGCCAACCGCGAAGCCAATGTCACCTCGGTTGCCTTCACCACCTACGCCGCCGCTTTTAGCGAGACCCACATTTTCAGCCCCGGCTTCTTCGTCGAGAACCTTTTGAACCGGACCTGGCAGATCTCCCAAACCATCAACGGCCCATTCAATGACCAGCACGACTGGTCGCACATCCTGGGACTCCCCAACCCCACCGGTCAGATCGGCTGGCCGGGAATCCTCAACGTCGGCCCCAATTTCGCCACCTACACAGAAGGCGACAACCGGCGCTTCCTCGGCTCCACCATCACCAGCGCTCAGCAGAATTATTCCTGGATCAAGAACACTCACACCGTCCAGTTCGGCTGGGCCTATCACGACGAGGTGCAGCGCCTCCAGCCCGACCAGGGCAACATTTCCGGCACCACCAATTTCAATAGCCTTTCCACGGCCCTCGAAAGCTCTACTACCGGCTCCACGTCGGCGCCCGCCGTCGTCACCAACACCGGCTTCGATGCCGCCAACTTCTTTCTCGGCTACGCAGCCAACTACAACGTCTACCTGTCACGCGGCGTGATGAAGGTCAGTCAGAAGACCTGGGCCGGCTACCTTCAGGACAACTACAAAGTCACCAGCCGCCTCACCCTCACTCCTGGCCTGCGCTGGGACATCAATCCCGCAATCAATGATGAGCACCACATGCTCAACACCTTCGACCTCAAGAACCACGCCATCCTGATTCAGGAGCCGCTCGACTACTACTACCGCAATGGCGGCACCACGCCGCAGGTGGTCGCCAACTTCCAGAAGGTCAACGTTAAGTTCGAAAGCGCCCGCGAGCTGAACCAGTCCACGCAGTTTTTCCCCAACAACTATTTCGACTTCGGTCCGCGCATGGGTTTCGCTTACCGTGTGCTTGACGGGAAGAAGGCCTTCGTGATCCGCGGCGGGTACGGTCTCTACGTCGCGGCGATCGCCATGCGGACGCTGCTTGCGCCGTTCTCTTCCATGGCGCCCTTCAAGTCCAGCTTCGCCTACAACCCGAATGCCGCTGCGCAGAGTCCCGATGGCAATGCCAGCTATCTGCTCACTCACGCCCCGCAATTCATCGCGGGCCTGAACAGCTCCAACGCCGTCGATATCAACAGCCCGGTTGCCTTGGGAGTTGGGCAGTCGGTCATCGGACTCGGCTCCAACTATCCGAGCGCCAAAGTTCACCAGTGGAATCTCATGATCGAGAAGACCATCGGCTCCGCCACTGTCCTGCGCCTTCGCTACGACGGCAAGCATGGCGCCAACCTGGATCAAACCAACGAGATCAATCCCCAGGCCTCGGACTACATCTATTACACGCTCAATGGCACCGCTCTGCCCGGCGGCACTTTCGCCTCGGTGGCGCGACGCCCCTACGATCAGACCGCCTACAGCTCCGTCCGCGTCCTCGAAAAAACCGGCCTCAGCAACTCCAACCTGGGAGCCATTGAGCTCGAACGCCGCTTCAGCCGGGGTCTGCAATTCCAGGTGTTCTACACCATGACGAATGCCTTTCGCCTGGCCGGGAATTCCACTCGCGACGGCCTGGGAACCACCGCCGACCAGTTCTTCCCCGGCTCGGTGCCCAAAGACTTCACCGCGCTCAATCGCTTCCTCAATTACACACGCGATTCCGGTGTTCCCAAGCACCGTGTCCGCTGGAACTGGATCTACGAGTTGCCCGTGGGACAGGGACACCGCCTGGCAGGTGGCGCACCCAAGTGGCTCAACACCATGATCAAGGGCTGGGCACTCACCGGTAGCGGCACCGTGGTCAGTACCTGGTTCGCGCTCGATACCACCAATTGGAATGTCACCGGCACGCCCGAAGTCTACGGCAAGAAGTATCCGATCCTCGACTGCACGGGCACGCCCGCTACCGCCAAGACCTCCGCCGACGCACGCTGCAACCCTGGTTATCTCTATTGGAACGGCTATCTTTCTCCCCGGCTCATCAACAGCGTAAACGCCGCCGGGATTCCCAACGGTTATGTGGGCATCCCGGCTAGTTACAAACCCGCCGTGACGCCGCTGATTCCCTACGGCGCGCCCGGCCAGCTGGCCTCGGACTACGACACCAACGTCGTCTACATCACGCTCATGAACGGTACCCGCCAGCGCGTAGCTTTCGACAACGGGCTCCATCCCTGGCGCAACCAGTTGTACCTGGGACCCTTCAACTGGAACATGGACTCATCTCTCCGCAAGACCTTCCGCATTCGCGAGAGCACCACCCTGCAGGTCTCGTTCGATGTCTTCAACGTGTTCAACCTGCAAGGCACCAATCCACCCGGCGCGAACGGGATTTCGAGCCTCCAGACTTCCTACGGCGGCTTCGGCTTCCAGCCCCGCCAGGCGCAAGCCGGCTTCCGCCTGGAATTCTAGGCTGACACACGGTCGCATATCCTTTACGCTAGAAAAGGGAGTCCAGAAATCATGGAAGTGTATTTCAAACCCGATGTTCAGGCGAAGCTTGAGCAGATGGCTCGCGATAGCGGGCGACCCGCCGCTGAATTGGTGCAGGACGCCGTCGCCGGTCTGTTTGACGATCTGGCTGGAACTCGCGAAATGTTGGATTCCCGCTACGACGACATCAAGAGCGGCAGGGTGAAGCTCATTCCTGGTGAGGAGGTAGAAGCTTACTTTCGTGAAAAGAGCGCTGCTGCGCGGCGTTCGCACCCCGGTTCATGATCGGATACGACTTTCACCCGGAAGCCCGCTTTGATCTCGACGAGATTTGGGAATACATCCGAGCGGATAATCTCGCCGCCGCGGACAAGGTAGTAGAGGACATTCTATCGGCCATCCGTGGCCTGGTCCCTTTTCCCCACCAAGGCCACCAGCGCCCGGACTTGACCAATCGCCCGGTCCGCTTTATCCGCGTTCGAGACTACCTTATAGCCTATGCGCCCGATGAAAAGCCGCTCTGGGTGCTCGCGATCCTGCACGGCCATCGCAGCCCGCGCGTTATGGCCGCGGTCCTGCGAGGCCGGGAAGACTGATTGGCTCAGGGAGCGACAAGAACCGATAACGGTTCCCAACAGTCGTAGGTGTAGGATAGTGTCATCCTGGCGGGTGTTCGCATCGGCCAACTTCTCACCCTATTGACGATGCCAACGGACGACGACTCCCTACAGCGGCTTGCAGCGCTCGAGAAAAAAGTCGCTCGCCTGGAGCAGGAGCTTACCGGCGCACGCTTGAGCGCGCAGCGCGCCGCCGTGCAACGGGCGCTGATGGATGAACGCCTGCTCGCCCTCGAGCGCAACCGGCTGTTTCGCTTGTGGAATAAGATCTACCGCGCCGCCGCCGGATTGTATAGCCGCATCGGTACAGGGGATCGTTATGGCGGTCTATCCGACCTCCGCACCCCCGGTGATTACGAGCGCTCGGTGAATCGCGAACAGCACGACCTCGAAGCCGAAGATCATTGCGGCTCGATGGCCCGGTGGCGCTCGCAACCATTGATCTCGGTGCTGCTGAAGGATGATGGCGCGGGATCCGCCGATTCACTGCGCTCGGTTTTCGCTCAATGCTATCCCCACTGGGAGCTCTGCCTCTCAACACAGTTGAAATCCACTCTGCGGGCAGAGATCGAAAGCGCGCCTGAGAACACCGGCAAGCGCATCGTCGAAAATCCTACTGCTGAATATCGCCTCGTGTTGCATGCCGGAGATCGCCTGTCGCCCCACGCTCTCTACTTTTACGCTCAGGCACTACAACAGGACGATTCTCTCGCCATGGTGTATGCAGATGAAGACTGCATTGATACGGACGGTCGGCGCTCGAGTCCCATGTTCAAACCCGGCTGGTCGCCCGAGCTTTTGCAATCCACCATGTATCTCGGCCGTGCGGTACTCTATCGCGGCGACCATTTGAACCGGCCATGGGATTTTGCCAGGCAGCTTGCGCAACAGAACCTGCCCGTGCATCATGTACCCCGGGTCCTTTATCATCGGGCGGCATCCACGCCGCTCGAGATTACGTTTAGTTACACGGCGCCCTCCGATGGCCACCTCGGCATCATCATTTGTTCCCGGCAGGCGCGGCAGCTTCGCGAGTGCCTCCAAGCCATCCGAAAAACAGCGGCGATTTCAATCGACCTCATCGTGGTCCATCACCTCGACACCGGCACCGGAGAGGAACTGCGGCAGTGTGTCGAGCAATTCGGCGGAACCTGGATCCCCTATCGCGGGGCCTTCGACTTCGCCCGCATGAATAACCTCGCGGCCGCCAAAGCCACTGCGCCCTTTCTCCTCTTCCTCAACGACGACGTCATCGTGCAGCAACCTGGCTGGGACACCGCCCTCACCGCAACCCTCGCCCGCGCCGAAATCGGAATCGCCGGAGCCATCCTGCAGTATCCGACTGGGGCCATCCAACACGCCGGCGTGGTGACCGGTATGGGAGATGCCGCCGGACACTGCGGCCGTTTTCAAATGTCGAGCGAACTCTGGCCCTGGCTGCGTATGACTCGTGACGTAACGGCTGTAACCGGTGCGATGCTGGGCATCCGCTCGGACTTGTTTCACCGTCTGGGCGGTTTCGACGAAGCCTTCCCCGTCAACTATAACGACGTCGACCTGTGTCTCCGCGTCCGCCAGGCCGGTCTGCGCGTGGTGTGCCTCAACCTCGGTGAAGTGGTCCACCGCGAAAGCCAGACCCGCATCGGAGGCACCCGTCACGACGAGCGCGAAGCGCTCTACAAAAGATGGCACGATGTCCTTGCCCGCCCCGATGAGTTCTACTCCCCGCACCTCGCCCCCACCGAAAGGATCGCCCTGAACAGTGAACTGCCCGGCAGGAATCCCTTGCAGGATCTCGTTTAAATTCGCACTTGATGATTAGGTAGCTGCGAGCTACCTACAAGCTACCTGGACAACGTCTGAAAGACACTGCCTACTACTTGGTGTCGTCCGAATCCTTGCTAATGAAGCCGATTGGATTTCGTGGTGGGTCTGGCGGCAGTTGTTTGAGAGCATCGATCTCGTCGGCCAGGATATTGATCACCGAGGCGTGCTGTTCCTGAGCCTGCTCAACTTTTTCCAGACGGGCAGCCAGGTCTTTGTTGGTGGCCAGCAACTCACGGAGTTTGACGAAGGTGCGGATGATGAGGATGTTCATCTGCACAGCTCGGTCGCTACTAAGGACGGATGAGAGCATGGCGACACCGTGCTCGGTGAAGACATACGGCAGCGTTTGGCGACCACCCCGGCCTTTCTTTGGTCTTGCAAATTGCAAGAGCAAAGAATCCCATTCCTCCTCCGTTAGTTGGAACATAAAGTCTTCCGGGAATCGGTGGGGATTGCGGCGCACGGCCAAATTCAAGTTACCAGTGGTGACCCGGTACAACGCAGCTAAGTCGGAGTCAAGCATAACCTTCTCGCCCCGAATCAGGTAGATCCGTTGCCCGATTTGCTCGGTGGGAATAAGGGCTATTTCTGTATCATTTGGCTTCCTGAGCATTGAAGCGCTTCTAAACGAGTGGAGCCAGAACCTATACCGCCGGAGCTTCCTCTGGTTGCTGTCCGGCAAAAGGCAATATGGCCTGTTGCGCACGATATCGCAGGTGCCACCGGTCGAACGGCGGAGCTTCCGTCCTCGCCAGATCCTGCAGGATGAGTTCTTCCGCTTCCTGTTGCCGCACGTCTTCGGGCAGCCGCTTGAAGCGCTCCTGCTCCCGCAACAGCTCGAGTTTCTGCTTCGACAGATTGCGACGCTTATCCTCGCTCAGGTCATTCCACACTTGTTTCGCGAGCTCCTGACGGAACGCTTCGTACTCCAGAATCAGGATGCGTTCCTCGGCCTGCTGCTCCTGGCGCATCATGCTGACCTCGCGCTGGCGGAAGCGGCCCTTGGTCGCGTTCTCCTGGTCTTCACTGAACAACCGACGGCGCACCGCCTCGTCCTTGATGAAGCTCACCAGAAAGCCTCCGGCGTTGCGCAACTTCTGACCCGACTCACGCTTCTGCCGGCACACATCGATGGCCATCTCGATGGTGTCCAGCAGATCGCGGCCCTCGCCTTCGGTGGCATGTAATTCCAGGGCGCGGCGAATCAGGCTCATCGCCACGTGCGGCAGAACCTCCTGCTCCTTCATTGCCTCGAGCAATCGCACCGCCCGCTGCACCGCGTAGAAGTCCTGCTTGCCGGGGATCTCCGGCAAAGCCGTAGCAGTGAGCTTGCCCGTAAATCCTGCCTTCTCGAGCAGCTTCACCATCTGTGCGCGCTGCAGTTCCGGAGCTCCCGCCGGCGACTCCAGCATCAGCGTTTGCGTGGCAGGCACATACGACGGATGCCGGTGCAGCGCGATCTTCCACTCCTCGCTCGACACTACGTGATACGAAGCCAGAATCTGCAGCCGGATCAACTGATCGAAGGCCGGCTCGAGCGTTTGTAACAATCGCGAAAAGTATTTCGGCAGATTGAGAATGCCCAGGTTCTGCGTGGCAAGGGTGCGCGCATCCACCACCAATAGATCGGTTTTCTCGAACGCCACCGCCAGGTAGCGGTACATGTGCTTGGCCGTAATTCCGTCCAGCTCCATGTAGCGGCCCGCATCCAGCAAGCGGAAGAAACCGCTGTCCATGGAGCGGATGAGTTTGTCGGTCCAGGTGACGGTTCCCACACAACGCCCCGTCTCGCGGTCAAGCGAGAAGCTGGCCTCCTGGAAAACGTTCAGCCACTTCACTTCTTCCTGGCGATCGGTAGTAGTGATGGCGCGAAAGCGCAGCGGGATGAACCGGTCCATCGCCATTTTCAGCCGCTGGTAGAACTTGCCATGCACGTTGGAGTTCAGAATCTTGGCGATCTCGCGCCCCGTAAACGAGACCGTTTTCTGAAAGTTGTTCTGGAAGGTGAGTACTCCCAGAGCAACAAAGATATCGAGATCCTGCTCTGTCGGTAGACCCAGTTCGTTGTTGCCCTGAATCTGCCAGACCACCCGCACCTCAGTTCCATCGGGCAACGTCTTGGTGCCGTTGAGCTCCAGTTTCCCGATAGTCTTGCCTACTCTGCGCTCCAACACCGCAAAGGGAATCGAAGCGAGATTCTGCTCTTCAACCGAAAGGTTGATGAGCGATGGTTTGCTCTCTGGCTTTTTCAAAACAGGTACCAACTAAATTGTTTTTACAATGCCGGAGCCAACGAAAGCTACACATTTACGATCAAGCACATGGGTTCGTCGGGGTTTTATTGGCAAGCACATAAGAAGGCAATTGGGAGAACCATCTCGCCATCAGTTTCTCCATGGTTTTAAACCATTACCATAAGAACCATAAAACCATTACCATATACGCGCTCGATCGAAAAATTGAAGGCCAGCTAAGCCACTGTAGCTGAACAACTTACCGCCGATCACCCGAATTTCGCATCATGTGCTTGAGCGTAAGAGCCATGTGCTTCATCGTAAGAGATCGCTAAGTCATTGAAAATACGTAGAAACCTGCCATGTGCTTGCCCGTAAAGCGATAAGTCCTCAAACCTCAGAGGTTTACGCGGACCGCTCCAGCGCGCTACAGGGCTCATTTACGATCAAACACATACCGAAGCCTGTTTTTTACGATCAACCACATGCCGACCCCCCTGTTTTTACGATCAGGCACATGAGATTTATGGTGAAGCACATGCCCCTCCAAGTACCTGTCTGTGTGCCCGCCTTCGTCGAGACCGTTACCTGCAAGCGGGCGGCGAACCGCCTTTGCGAAAGCGTGGTGAAAGCTTCGCAGCGTTTCCCGGTAGCAGAGCCAACCCTCGCCCAGGTCTGCTGAGGCTTCCCATGTGCTTCATCGTAAGTCTTCACTGCGCCGCCTTTTTTGATCCAGGATCTTTACCGGATCGGATAAGATGACGAGGTATGAGTTTCTTGTCGCGGGTGGTCTGGTCGGAGGGCATGTACATCGGGCCGCACCATTTTCAGGCGCAGAGCCGGTATTTCGAAGACTCCGCTCAGTTCGTCGTGGCCTCTCTCCGTCGCGACTATTACGGTTTTCTCGGCTGCGAAGTCGACGCTGAAGCACTGCGCAACGGCACCCTCGCCCTGGTTCACGCCCGTGGCATCTTTCCCGATGGCCTGCTCTTCAAAATGCCCGAGGCGGATCCTCTTCCCCCGGCGCGGCCCATCGCCGAGATCTTCCCCCCGGACCGCGACCGCCTTCACGTCTATCTCTCCATCTCCGCCCGCAAACCGATGGGCGTTAACTGCGCCCTCACTGAAACGCCCAACCCCAACGCCAACGGAGTCCGCTTCACCGCGCAGACGCAAACCGTGCGTGACGACGTCAATGGCGTGGATGAAAAGCCCCTGCGCCTCGGCAGGAAGAATATTTCGCTGGTACTCGAAACGGAGTTGAACGCCCAGGCCATTACGCTGCCCGTTGCCCGCATCCTGCGCTCCGGCTCCGGTCGCTTCATTTTCGATCCCTCGTTCATCCCGCCTATTCTCGAGATCAGCGCCAGTACCCGACTCATGACGCTCGCCCAGCGTCTCATCGAAATCCTCGAAGACAAGAGCGATTCGCTCGCCCGCAGCCGGGCCGCCAACGCCGGCAAAACCGGCTACGCGAGCGGTGAGATTGCCGGCTTCTGGTTTCTGCATGCCGTCAATTCTGGCCTCTCGCCGCTGCGGCACATGTTTTATTCGACTCACGGCCATCCCGAAGAGATGTACCTCGAAATGGCCCGCCTCGCCGGCGCTTTATGCACTTTCACCCTGGAGCATCATCCGCGATCCATTCCAGCGTATGACCACCTCCAGCCCGACAAATGCTTTGACGCTCTCGATAAGCTCATCCGCCTCCTGCTCGAAACGGTTCTGCCCACCAACTGCATTTCCATTCCGCTCACCGCGGCCGGAGATTATCTCCACTACGGCACTGTCACTGATCAGCGCTGTCTCGGCCGGTCCAGTTGGGTTTTCGCCATTCGCAGTAACATGGGTGCCGCTGAACTGATGCGCAAGACACCCGAACTCATCAAAATCTGTTCCGAAGAGTTCGTCAAGAAATTGGTCTCCCGCGCACTTCCCGGACTTACGCTGACGCACATGCCCATTCCCCCGCGAGCCATCGCGGCCTCCGTGGAAACGCAATACTTCCTGCTGAGCAAACAGGGTCCGTGCTGGGACCACATCGTGGCCACCCGCCGGGTCGGAGCTTATGTCCCCGGTGAATTCGTCGACCCCGACATCGAACTGCTGGTCGTCCTCGACGGCTAACCTTGTGGGACAGGCCATCGCCTTCTGTGGCCTGTCACCGCGCCTGACGCTGATCTGACCCGAAACAACCGTATCCGTTGTCTTAACTGAATCGCCACCCAGGCGTTCAATGACCGAAACGAGGCCGCAATTGTCCGCAGCCTGCTGCACAAAATCCCATCGATGAATGAAAAACAAATGGTTGACCGCGCTGGTTGCTAGGATTGAATTTCAAAATGGAGAGGGCAGAAACGTCAGGCATCCCCGCCACCGTGCCGGAGGGTTATAGAGAATTTCTTCTCGGGCTGAAACTGCGCATCCAGCAGGCTCAACTCAAGGCCGCGCTCGCCGTCAATCGTGAGTTGATTCTTCTTTACTGGCAGATCGGGCGCGATATTCTCGAACGTCAGGAACGCGCTGGCTGGGGAGCCAGAATCGTTGAACGGTTGGCTCAAGACCTGCACCGGGAGTTTCCCGAGGTTAAAGGTTTCTCCCCTCGTAACTTCAAATATATGAGGGCTTTCGCCGAGGCTTGGCCGGATGAGGCAATTGTGCAACAGCTTGTTGCACAATTGCCGTGGGGCCATAACGTCCGGCTGCTCGACAAGGTTCAGGACGCCACCGAACGTGTCTGGTACGTCGAACAGGCCATTCAAAATGGCTGGAGCCGGAACATTCTTGTCATGCAGATCGAGTCTGGCCTCTATCGTCGCCAGGGAAAGGCGCAGACCAACTTTGCGCACACCCTTCCCTCGCTCCAATCCGATCTCGCCCAGCAGCTCTTGAAGGATCCCTATAACTTCGACTTCCTGACCCTCTCCCGCGAAGCCCACGAAAAAGATCTCGAGGCGGCTCTCGTCACTCAGATCCGAAAATTTCTTTTGGAATTAGGCGTCGGCTTCTCCTTCGTGGGCAGTCAGTATCCACTCGAAGTGGGAGGCCAGGACTTCCGGCTCGACCTGCTCTTCTACCATCTGAAGCTTCGCTGCTTTGTGGTGATCGATCTCAAAATGGGCGCGTTCCAACCGGAAGACAGCGGCAAGATGAATTTCTACCTCTCTGCCATCGACGACCTTCTCCGGCATCCCGACGACAAGCCCACCATTGGCCTGGTTCTCTGTAGGGCGAAGAACCGCATCGTCGCCGAATACGCTTTGCGCGATATCTCAAAGCCACTCGGCATCTCGGAATTCCGCTACCTGGAACAATTGCCCGAGGATTTGAAGGGCACTCTGCCGACCATCGAAGAACTGCAAGCCGAATTGGACACGGCGTTGCCATAGGCCTCACTTCCCGCCCGCCCGCATATCCTGACCGTACTGTTTAAGACCTGTAAACACAGGCCTTTACCAACTTTTTTCTCCTTCACAAACCTTTCACAAAACACCAACCGATTCCCTTACCGCGGCTCCTAATCTAGCAATTGAAAGCAAGGGGCGACTGCCCTAAAAAAACAAGGAGAAAAGAAAATGTTCAAACAACTACAGCTTGCGGTGGCAGCCGCCACCCTTACCTCTCTCTTCACCGTTGCGCCTCTCAAGGCCGACAAGGGATCCGACGACAACAACGGGAACAACAACGCCAACAGCGTCAGCTTTAACATGGTGGTTTCGGCCGGAGCCAAAACCTGCCTGCCGAATGCCACCGCCAAAGTGACCATCACTCCCGTAGGCGCTGTCGAAATCATGGAGGTCGCGGTCTCAGGACTGCCCCCCAAGACCGAATTCGATTTCTTCGTCCTGCAGGTTCCCAAGGCGCCCTTCGGCGTGTCCTGGTACCAGGGCGACATCGAGACGGACAAGAATGGACGGGGTTTTCAGCGCTTCATTGGCCGCTTCAATATCGAGACCTTCGCCGTAGCCCCGGGCAGTGCGCCGGCCCCGGTAGTCTTCAGCGGACCCTTCCCGGATGCCAACATAAACCCTTCGTTCAATCCGATCCAGATGTACCATCTCGGTCTCTGGTTCGGATCCCCCACGGCTGCCAGCGCAGCAGGTTGCCCCGCGACAGTGACTCCCTTCAACGGCGAGCACAATGCGGGTATCCAGGTCCTGAACACCAGCAACTTCGCCGACGATCAGGGTCCCTTACGCAAACTGCAGCCCTAAACATCGAGTCCCTTCGCGGAAGCTTTCGATCCTCGAGTGAAACTCACGTTCGATAAACCATGCACAGGGGCCCATTGGCTCCTGTGCATTTTTCTGTATTCTCTCAAAGCAAAATCATCCCGCGATCCGCTACTTGGCGGATAATCTTGCAGCTCTCCGCCCGCACCACCGCCGGATCCACCGACACTGCGGCCGCCGTCTGGTCCGCGATCTCCCCGAGCGTCCGCTTCCCATCGCACAGCGCCACAAAGTCCGCCACCTGCGGCTGTAATGCCAGCGAATAAGGCAAGCCCTCGCCCGGCAGCAGATCGATCGATGTTGCTTTCCATCCCTCTGGCGAAATGGCGAACTGCTTTCTCAGCCGCACCGCCGCGGGCACGGTCGGACGCGTCTCCAGCAGTTCCTCGTCCGTATGGGTAGCCAGGTAATCGCGGTTGTCGAAGATACGCCGGATGAACCCTCCGAACGGACGCTCCGGCATGGCCTGCAACTCTTCCATGCGCACCCAGTTCTTGCCCTCTCTCTTCCGCAGTACGATCATCCCGCCGAAAATCGCCTCCACGTCGCGGCTCTCGAAATACTTCTGCCAGGTGTTGGTGAGAGCCGCCTGCGCGGCCGGAGAGTTGGCTTCATCGCGATCTTCCTGCACCCGGATCAGCGCGTAATCCACGCTCAATCTCATGTACCCGACCATTACCCAGGCATCGCACCCAATCCCGTCGAACCAGTCGTCCATCCGTTGCTGCCACGTTTGCCCCTTGATCTGCACCCACTCCACCAGCATCTGGCAATAGCCGCCCTCGTTGAGAAGGTCAGGCGCCTGACGCACCAGTTGACGGCAGAAACCATCGAGCTCCATGCTGTTGTCGCTGAACACGCGGCGCACCGATGGCGTGACGAAAAAGGGAGGATTCGCCAGGATCAGGTCGAACTTCTCGCCCTTCACCGGTTCGAACGCATTCCCCTCGCGGAACTCCACGTTGGTGATGCCGTTCAATGCGGCATTGAAGTCGCAAAACTCGCGCCCTCGCGCATTCAGGTCCGTTGCCACCACACTCTGGCTGTGTCTCGACGCCGCCAGTGCCAGGCATCCATTGCCGGTACCCAGGTCGAGCGTGCGGCCGACCGGATTCCGCATGGTGAGGTCGGAACACAGACGAGTTGTCGGATTGGGCCACAGGATGGTGTCCTTGCGCATCGGCCCCGCCCCCGACACCGCATGATCCGACAGAATCGGCAGGTCATTGAACGGCGAGATGCGAAAGTGCGACGTCAGCTTGCCGCCTTCCCTCTCCACCATGCCACTCTTGAGGAACAGTTCGATCATCCGCTCCGGAATGAACTCGCGTACCACCGCCTCTTCCACCGGACTGCCGATCCAAAACCACTGGAACAGAATATTCAGCCGGTTGGGTTCCATCGCAATCCCCACCAAGTACAGTTTCAGCAGGTGAACGTGCGGAATCTCGGTGTGCCCGAAGCGCGCCTTCAGAGCCTGTGTGTTGTAGCCGGAATCCCGCAGGAACTCGCGGACCTCCCGGCTCTCTTCTTGGTCCAGACATTTGAGCATTCTTGTAGCATAGGCCTTAGCCTGCCCTGTCTGCTGCAATAGCCAGAAAAGCGTAGGCGCACGTTTCCTATTGCGCTACGTAGAGGGAGCAAGCGTTGATAGGATGAACTAAGGCCCCCCATGAATTTGACCATTCGCCTGCCGGCCGACGAGACGGCCGCTCTCAAGGCAAAGGCTCGTGCCCGCGGCCTTTCAGCGGAAGACTATGCGCGTCAGGTGTTGCAACAGGACCTCGCTCCGGAATGGCTCCAAACATCATGGGAGAAGCAGCACAGTCTGGCCTCAACCAACTGTCTACGGAAGAGATCGACGCTGAGATCGACGCGGCGCGAAGAGCCCACCGTGAATCCCGGCAGCAGCCGGGCTCATGATCCGGGTAGTCGTTGACACCAATATCTTCGTATCGGCTTTGTTGCAGCCCCTTGGACCGCCAGCCCAGGCTCTGATACTCGCACTTAGCGGGCTGATCCAACTGTGTATGAGCGGCAACATTTATGCCGAATACGAGGAAGTTATCAGACGCGCCAGGTTTCGGTGCGCTGAACAAACTATTACAGCTGCGCTTGATGCCATCCGCAGCAAAGCCATTTGGGTAAGGCCCCCAAACTCCGTCACAGCGTGTTCCGACCCAGACGACAATATGTTTCTGGAATGCGCGCAAGCCGCTCAGGCAGACTATCTCGTCACCGGCAACTTGAAACATTTTCCGACCTCGTGGGGAGGTACCGCGTCGTCACGGCTCGGCGGCTGTTAGATATCGTCTAGCCGGTGACGAAAAGAAGCCGCCCGAATAGAGATTGTCAGAGTGTGCCTAGGAATTGACGAGCGCACGAACTCTCCTTTTGATGGCCGCTCCATTTTCGTTCTCCGCCTTCCGCAGATCATACAAGGTCTGCAAGTTCATCCAGAACTCGGGGCTGGTGCCGAACAACTGGCTGAGCCGCAGCGCGGTGTCAGCCGTGATTCCGCGCCTCTCCCGCACAATCTCGTTAATTCGCTGCGCGGTGACGTCCAGTTGCTTGGCAAGTTGATTGACGCTTTCGCCGAGCGGCTTAAGAAACTCCTCCCGGAGCACTTCTCCGGGATGAACCAAAGGCAAAGTCTTTCGCGCGATCATAATCGTGAACCTCTAGTGATAGTCGGTTATTTCGACGTGGTACGCACTCCCGTCTTTCCAGACGAAGCAAATACGGAACTGGTCGTTGATGCGGATACTGTGTTGCCCCGTGCGGTCGCCTTGGAGAGCTTCCAGTTGGTTGCCCGGCGGAGACCTGAGGTCCGAGAGTGTGTGGGCCGCATGTATCATGGCAAGTTTGCGGAACGCCACTCTCTTAACCGGCTCGAGCTGCTTCGAGAACTTGCCCGTCCAGATCTTCTCGGCATCTGTACCGGCGAAACTCTCAATCACATCCTTATCGTATCACGGGAAGCGTGAAACTGGACGGTTGGGAGAGTAGATGCGGTCATACCCTCGACCGCGGCAGATCAACTTGTCTATGTTTAGGGTACTTGTCGCAGCCTGGGGTGTAGGACTCCCAGCGAAAGCTAAAAAGCTGGGCCCGAGGAAAGCCTGAGCCTACTGGTGATCGACAGGCAGAGAACAGGTAGGTAGGACTGGGGCAAGGCAGTAAGGGGAACACGAGAGCCATCAACGCCAAATGGCGTGGGAAGCCGGTAAGCCCCCACGCCATGCGGCGCAGCACATCAAATTAGAAAGAATCAGCAGCCGCGTAATCGGCCGTCAGTTTCTCGAGGTCGTAGCCTTTGGCAACCGCGCCGGCCAGCGTGCCGTCGTCATTCTCGGCCTTGTAGGCAACTTCCACGCCCTGGAACGCGAAGCTCACCGACTCCATGGGATTCTCGTTGCTGCCCGAGAGCTGCACCGAGGTGATCAGCGCATCTTTCACCTAGATGCGGAAGTAGTCGTCCTGCTTGTCGCCCACCGGCTTGTCGTACACGATGTACACCTTCGGCAGAATGTTGCCCGTGTC